>Ga0181526_10000649_pt1 | contig 35968 bp, 30 predicted proteins | sample PEATcosm2014_Bin_35_FD_119750 | JGI IMG/M metagenome (GOLD analysis project Ga0181526, IMG submission 119750) | Peatland microbial communities from MTU Mesocosm Facility, Houghton, MI, USA - PEATcosm2014_Bin06_30_metaG | ecosystem: Environmental > Terrestrial > Soil > Wetlands > Peat | place...
ACGACGACCTCCGTGTCGCCACTGCCCTCCCCCGCGACGACGTGGGCATTGGTGGCCACGAGTCCCGGAGCGACCACGAAGCCCGAACCCTCCTGCTCGTTGTTGCACGCCGTGCCCAGGATCTTGACGGTCGAGAAGACCGCCGGGTCCGCGAGAGCCCGGGTCTCCGCGTTCGATGGTGTCGAGACCGAGGGGGTCGAGGGCGGGGTGAGCGTCGAGAACACCTGGGGGAACCCCTGGTTGTTCAAGAAGGTCTGCAGGTCGTTGAAGATCGAAGGTGCCCGGGGCAGCACGTTGTCGATTGAGTGGAGGATGTCGGACTTGGCCACCGCCGCGTCCAGGGAGGTCAGGCGGCTGTTGGGGGACGAGACCACGGCAGCAACCAGCCAGACGGAGAGCAGGACGGCGATGACCGCGACCCCGACCCCGAGCACCGCGTCGACGTGGCCCAGATGGTGACGGCGCACGGTGACGTTGGTCCACGTACCCAGCACGCGGCCCGCATAGCCGAGGGTGAGGGCCGTGAGGATCACGAGGGAGACCACGACGACCGAGCGGGTCACGTCGTCATGACCGGTGCTGAGCAGGGGCACCCACACCACCGTTCCCAGCAGGAACCCGAGGATGAAGCCGCCGAAGGTGAGGAGCTGCACGATCGCACCGAGCCGCAACCCGTGGACGGCGGCCAGCAGCATCAGCCCGATGATCAACAGGTCCACCCAATCCACCGTGCGAGGGTACCCAACGGTGCACCGGAATTTCCGCCCCCCACCGCTATTGTCGTCTTGCCGTGTTTCCCCGCTCCGTGCCTCGACACCGGCGTGCCTGGCGACGCGGTGGCGGCCTGACTGTCCTCCTCACCGCCTTGGCGGCCGCCGCAGCGGGCTGTGCGCTGACCGGACACCCGAGCTCGCCCCGGGCCGCCCGCGTGCTCGGTGAGCCGAAGGGCACCCCCCTGGTGGTCGGGCAGCCGGCACCGGACGGCACCGGCGAGCTCGGTGCGGTGTCGTGTCCGACCTCCAGGCGCTGTTGGGCGGTCGGGGTCGCCGGGCCCAATCCCCCCGCGGCGGGGGCGGCGGTGATCGTCGCCACGACCGACGGCGGCACGAAGTGGAGGGCGCAGCAGGTGGCCGGCGGGAGCACACCGCAATTGAGCGGTATCTCTTGCCCCACCTCGACCGAGTGCATGGCTGTCGGCTCCAACGGGGCATCGCTCCCGGGAAGCGGCGTCGTGGTGACGACCAACGACGCCGGCACGACCTGGTCGCCGGTCACCGCGCCCACGAACGCGCTCACGGTGACCAGCGTGGAGTGCGCCAACACCTCCGACTGCACGGCCGTCGTCAGTGACGGCATCTCGACGTGGTCTGCCCACAGCGACGATTTCGGGCTGAGCTGGCAGCAGGAAGGCGACCTCCCCTCCCCGTTCCTCCCCGGCGACGACCTCTCGTGCACCGCCGGAGGTTCGTGTCTCGTCGCGGGCCACGTGCCCACGAGCAACGGCCACGGGACCGGCGCGATCGCAGTGAGTGCGGACGGCGGGCAGACCTGGTCGCTGGCCACGGTCCCCGCGGGTGTCGGCGTGCTGCAGAGCGCCGTCTGCGTGAGCACGTCGACGTGCATCGCCGCCGGGACCACAGCGACGACGGTGAGTGACGTGGTGCCGGCCAAGGGAGAGCTGCTGCGCAGCAGCGACGGGGGGCACACCTGGCTCGCCACGGCGGGGGTGCCACCGGTCGACGACGTCTACGGCGTCGCGTGCCCGTCGGCCCGCCAGTGCGCCATGGTCGGCACGAAGTGGGTGGGCTTTCCCGCCGTCGGCACCGGTGCAGTCGCACAGAGCCTCGATGGCGGGCTCTCGTTCCGCGCGTCCACTTCGGCCTACGTGCCCATCTCCCTGACGGCGCTGTCCTGTCCGACCACGTCGTCGTGTGTCGCGGTGGGCGGGAACACGGTGGCCCGGCTCACCCTGATCGCCCCGAAACCGGCCCCGACCCCGAGCCGGACGCACGGCTCAGGACACCCCTAGCGTGCCTGGACCTCCGAATTAGTCCCTGACGTGCGCCGTTGGGAGCCACCCGGGGCCGAGGATCCCTAGGCAGGAGCGGCACACCCCCGTAGAATCTGACGTGCCGCACCCAAGCAGTCACGGGAGCGTGGCGGGGGGCGGGACTCCCGTCACCTGAGAGATGGAGGACCGTCATGCCGCAGACGTGCGCTCAGTGCCAGAGCGAAGCCGCCGAGGACGCCACCTTCTGCCCGAGTTGCGGTGCCCAGCTGGGCGCCGGCTCGGCGGCCGCTCCCAGACCAGCCGCAGCCGCCACCGGCCCAGCGGTGGGCGCACCCGCCGACGCACCGGCGGCCCGGGCGTCCACCGGATCCTCCGTCCCCCCCTACAAGTTCGATGCCGCCCGCTGGTCGCTGGCGGACCGGATCGCGGGGATCGCCTCGGTCGTCCTGTTCATTTCGCTGTTCTTGTCCTGGTTCGGGGTGAGCGTGATCGGCATCACGGTGACGGCAAGCGGGCTCTCGGCCCACGGCTACCTCTACATCGTGCTGATCCTGTGCATCCTCATCGTCGCGTACCTCGCGCTGCGTGCCGGGTGGGACGAGCTCCCGATTGCCGCCAATGTCCCGCACCTCACGGTGATGTTGACGGCCACCCTGGTCAACCTGGTGCTCGTGTTCATCGGCTTCATCTTCAAGCCGGGTGGATCGGGCGTCGGGTGGGAGTTCGGCGCGTTCGTCGGCCTCATCGCCGCCATCGTGGCGGCTGCGCCATACGCCGTTCCGCAGCTCCGTGCGAAGACGATGAGCTGAATCCCTCTGCCGGTGCTCGTTGCTAGTGCCGCATGGCGGCGAGTAGCAGGCCCGGGATCTTGGCCGCCGACGGCTCGGCCTCGAAGGCGACGAAGCGGCGCATGACGTCGTAGGCGTCGGGCGCGGTGGCGAACCATGCCGGTTTTGGCCGGGAGCGGAACGGCCCGCGCACGACCGACTTCTGCGGGCGGTCGAACATGGCGGCGTTGCCCACCACACCGGTACCCGACTGGATGTCGGTGCGCGCGTGTCCGGGGTAGGCACCCCACGTCGTGGAGCCCATGGCGAACGAGAGGCCGTGCCAGACGTTGACACCGATGGAGCCGTAGCGCAGGTCCGCGACCGCCCGCTCGACCGCGGCACCGACGGCGTCCTCCTTCATGGAGGAGGGGCTGACGATCACGGTGGCACCCAGCGTGCCCCAGACGACGTCGTTGCAGAAGGCGGTGGCGGCGTCGACGAAGGCCGGCACCGAGGGAGCCGTCAGGGCCGTCTCGGCCAGCTCCCCGCAGAAGGACTCGACATTGAAGCAGATGTCGTCGGTGCGCCCGGGCGGCACGCTGCGTATGAACGTCCACGGCAGGGCGTCGGCGGGGCCCGTGCCGAGCTCCTCGGCTTCGGGGTGGAGAGCCACGAAGGCATCGCGGCGCCCCGCGGCGCCCGGGTAGTACGCCCGCCGGGTGGTGATCCGCGACAGCGCCTGCGTCAGCGCGCCCAGGAAGGCGTCGCGCTGGGGCCAGGCGGCATGGGTGACCACCACACGGGCCGAGATGCAGTTGAAGCCCGCGTTGTTCACCAGCATGGTCGCCACGTGTTCGGCCTGGTAGAGAAGCTCGGGTATCGACCACTTGCCCGGCACCACGATCACGGGCGAGACGTTGCCCAGCTCGGCGGTCACCGGCTTGTCGAGCACCGGCTCGTCGGCCGCCTTGCGCCGTTGGCCCTCGGGCCCGGTGCCGAACACGACGGCGTCATAGGTCTTGTCCGAGCCGGTGATGTGCACCTCGTCGATGCGGTCATGCCCGGTCAGGTGCTGCCCGACCGCGGGACCGCCTGCCACGATGCGCAGCACACCGGCGCCGATCAGCGGCGCCAGGGCGTTGCTCCAGTGCGGGACGAGGTAGTCGTTGACCGGGTTGGCCTTCATCACCACGACCTTGCCCTCCACGAAGAGCTTCGAGAGGACGTCGCGGGGGCCGAGCGAGGCCACGTTGCCGGCGGCCAGCACCAGCGCCGTGCCGGCGTGGGCGGCCGGGTCGGCATAGGAGGGAGCCTGACCCGGGGCGAGAGCCTCCCTGGTCACGCCGGGCTGCATCCAGACCTCGGCGGTGGTCTGCGGGAACGTGATCCGGTCGAACGCACCATCGGGGAAGACCTGGACGCGCAATCGGCCGTCCGCCGCCTCGCGCACGGGACCGGCGAAGGAGGGCGTGCCGTCCTTGGCGATGTCGCGCAACGCGTCGCGAAGCAGGCGCGCCATGCGCACGAACGTCCCGATGCCGGCGAAGAGCTCCTCGCCCGCCTCGGTCGAGCCGGGCGTGAGGCCCTTGGCGGCACAGGCGGCGGCCAGCCAGGCATCCTGGGCCGCCATGGTGTCGTTGATCACCTGCTGTAGGAGGTCGGAACGTGCCGCGGCGTCCGTGGCGGCCCAGGCCGCGGCGTGGTCCGCCACCTCGTCGACGAGCGCATCGATCGCGGCGGTGTCGGACGGAGCCAGCGTCTCGGGCGATCCGCCCCCGCCCGTCTCACCCCGATCACCCGTCGGTGCGACCGCCCCCCGGCTCGTGATGGTCATGGTGTCGTCCTCTCCGTCTCTGCGTCTCTGTCTCTGCGTCCCGTCCCGCCGACGGGCCCGCCTACGAGACCCGCGGCAGTACTTCCCTCGCCAGCAGCTCGATGTGCTCCAGGTCGCGGAGGTCGAGCACCTGGAGGTAGATGGTCTGCGCTCCGATGCCGGCGAACGCCTCGAGGCGGGCCACCACCTCGTCGGGCGTGCCGGCGGCGCCGTTGGCCCGGAGCTCATCGGGTTTGCGTCCGATGTTGGCGGCGCGCCGCTCCACCTCGGCTTCGTCGGCACCGCAGCACACCACCTGGGCGGCCGACAGCCGCAGCGTGCCGGGGTCGCGACCCCGGTCCTCGCAGGCGGCGCGCACGCGGCGGTACTGGGCCTCGGTGTCGGCGAGCGAGGAGAACGGGAGGTTGAACTCCTGGGCGTAGGTGGCGGCCAGGCGCGGCGTCCGCCGGGCTCCGCCGCCGCCCACGATGAGGGGCGGGTGGGGCTCCTGGACCGGCTTGGGCAGCGCCGGGCTGTCCTTCAGGTGGTAGTGCCGCCCGTCGAAGCTGAACTTCTCGCCGACCGGTGTGCACCAGAGCCCGGTCAGGATGGCGAACTGCTCCTCGAGGCGCTCGAAGCGCTCGCCGAGGGGTGGGAACGGCACGCCGTAGGCCGAATGCTCCGCGTCGTACCAGCCGGCGCCGAGGCCGAGCTCGACGCGCCCGCCGCTCATGGCGTCGACCTGCGCCACCTCGACGGCGAGCAGCCCCGGGAGCCTGAAGGTGGCCGAGGTGACCAGCGTCCCCAGGCGGATGCGCTCGGTCTCCCGCGCGATCCCGGCCAGGGTGACCCAGGCATCCGTCGGTCCGGGCAGGCCGTCGCCTCCCATGGCCAGGAAGTGGTCGGAGCGGAAGAAGGCATCGAAGCCGCCCGCCTCGACCGCCTGCGCCATCGTGACGAGCGTGTCGTACGTCGCCCCCTGTTGGGGCTCCACGAAGATGCGGACCAACACGTCCACCAAGTTAACCGGCCCGTCCCGCATCCGGGCCGGCGTCGCACGGGAGGTCCGGAGCAGGGCAGACTGCGGAGATGGACATCGGCGTGATCTTCCCCCAGACCGAGGTGGGCGGCGACCTTGGTGCGGTGCGCGCGTTCGGACAGGCCGCCTCGGGCCTGGGTTACACCCACCTGGCGGCGTACGACCACGTGCTCGGCGGCGACCTCGCGGTGCACGGGGACATCGGCGGGCCTTACACGATCGACGACACGTTCCGCGAACCGCTTACCATGTTCGCCTATCTCGCGGGCTGCACGGACCTCGCCTTCGCCACCTCGATCCTGATCGGGCCGCAGCGCCAGACGGCACTGCTGGCCAAGCAGGCGGCCGAGGTCGACCTGCTGTGCGGCGGCCGCTTCCGGCTGGGGCTCGGCATCGGCTGGAACAAGCTCGAGTACGACGCGCTCGGCGTGCCCTTCGAGCAGCGCAGCGCGATCCTCGAGGAGCAGATCGCCGTGCTCCGCGCGCTGTGGACCGAGAAGAGCGTCACGGTCGACGGGCGCTTCCACCACATCCGGGCCGCCGGGCTGGCGCCGCTCCCGCTGCAGCGGCCCATCCCGATCTGGATCGGCGCCTTCGCCCCGGCCGCGTTGCGGCGGGTGGGGCGGGTGGCCGACGGCTGGTTCCCCCACGTCCGTCCGGGCGGCGGCCTGGAGGCCGCCCTCGAGATCATCCGCGAGGGCGCCACCGAGGTGGGCCGCGACCTGTCGGGCTTCAGCTTCGAGGGCCGAGTCGAGTACGCCGTCCGCGACCTCGACAAGCTGGCCGAGCACGCCCGTCGCTGGCGCCAGGCGGGCGCCAGCCATCTCTCCCTCATCACCATGCATGCGGGGCTGGTGGGCGTCGATGCCCACATCAACGCGATGTCGGAAGCACTGCCCGCGCTCCTCTAACCCGCGACCGGGCCCGGACGGCATGCCAACATGAGGCATGCCGGACGAGCCGACTCCGGACGCCCGTCCCGACGTCGCCCTCGGCACGATCGCCAGGGAGTGGGGCCGCATCGGCTGCACCGGCTTCGGCGGGCCACCGACCCACATCGCCATGCTGCGCCGCCTCGCCGTCGAGCGCGAGGCGTGGCTGGACGAGGCCGAGTTCGAGGATGCCATTGCCGCGACGAACCTCCTCCCCGGCCCGGCGTCGACGCAGCTGATGATCTACTGCGCCTGGCGGCTGCGCGGCGTGCCGGGCGCCGTGGTGGGCGGCGTCTGCTTCATTGTGCCCGGGCTGGCCGTCATCATCGCTCTGGCCGCGCTGTTCCTGGCGTCCAACCCGCCCACCTGGGTCAAGGGCGCGGCCCTCGGAGCCGGTGCCGCCGTGGCGCCGGTCGCGGTCAACGCCGCCCTCGGCCTCATGCCGGCCAGCTGGCGCCGGGCCGGCCCGGCGCGCGCCCGGCGGGCACGCTGGGTCGTCTACGCCGTGGTCGGCGGCGCCGCGGCGGCGACGGTCGGCACCTTCCTCGTGCTCGTGCTGCTCGCGTGCGGCCTGGTGGAGGTCGCCCTCTCGGGCGGTGTACGGCCGCCGAAGGCCCTCAACGGGCTCGTCGTGGCGCCGCTCGGCGTGGCCGCAGCGGGTGGGCTGGGCGCGCTCACGTGGGTGGCGCTCAAGGTGGGGGCCCTGTCGTTCGGCGGCGGCTTCGTCATCATTCCGCTCATGCAGGCCGACGCCGTGCACCACTACCACTGGATGACCAACAGCCAGTTCCTCAATGCGGTGGCGCTGGGGCAGATCACCCCGGGCCCGGTGGTCCAGACGGTCGCCGTGGTCGGCTACGCCGCTGGGGGCGTCGCTGGCGCGCTCCTGGCGGCACTGGTCGCGTTCTCGCCGTCATTCGTGTTCATCGTGGTCGGAGCACGGCACTTCGGCGCGCTCCGGACCAACCGCGTGGCGCAGTCCTTCCTCGCCGGCGCCGGTCCAGGAGCCATCGGTGCCATCGCCGGCGCGTCCATTCCGCTCGCCCTCGGCATCGCGCACGTGTGGCAGGTCGTGATCCTGGCCGTATCGCTGGCCGTCATCGTGGGCTTGCGGCGCAGCGTGGTGCTGACCCTGGTCGGCGCCGGAGTGATCGGCGTCGTCGGCGCCGCGCTGGGGCTGCCCGTCGGGGGGTGACGGCCGGCGGCGCGAGCTCCGGCCTAGGCAACCCCGAGGGCGGCCGCCAACCCGTCGTGCCAGTCGGGGTAGCGGGGCGACCACGCGAGCTCGGCGCGCGCCTGCGTGTTCGAGACGGCCGGCTGGTCGCACATGAGGTAGGCCAGGAACCGGCCCGCCCCGATCCGGGCGAGCGCCTCGGGCACGCGGTGGGGCGGCTTGGCGCCGAGCAGCCGCGCCAGGAGCGGCATCCACTCCGACGCCGGGGCCGGCACGTCGTCGACCACGTTGAAGGTGCCCACCGGACCGTCGAGCGACGCGACAGTGGCTGCCGCCGCGTCGTCGACGTGCACGAAGCCGAACAGTCCTCCGCCGTCACCGGGAACGGGGAGCCGGCGCTTGGCGACCATGGACGCGTAGAGACCGCCGGCGGCGAAGTAGGTGCCCGGCCCGTAGAACGAGCCGTAGCGGAGAACGACGCCCTCCACGGCGTCATCACCCCGCGTGGCCGACTCGAGGGCGGCGACCGGGCCGGTGAGCCGACCGATCTGGCCCTTGGCGTCCGTCCACAGCGGATCGGACTCCGTGCGCACACCGGGACCGGGCCGGTAGGCGAACGCGATGCTCTGGGCCACCACGCGCCGCGCGCCCGCGAGCCGGGCGGCCGTGACGAGGGTGCCCGAGGCCTGGCGACGCAGCCGGCCGGTCGTGTCGAACCCGCGCTTGAGCGCCACGGGGTTGGCGGACCGGGCCAGGCTCGTCAACTGGTTGACCACGACGTCGGGCTCCGACGCCCGGACGGCGCGTGTCAGGGAGGCCGGGTCCAGCGCGTCGCCCACCGCCGGGACGACCCCGGGGACACCGAGGGCGGCGACCCGGCCCTCGGAGCGGGAGAACACGGTGACCTCGTGCCCCGCAGCCACCAAGGCGGTGACCAGCGGGCGCCCGATGGCTCCGGTTCCCCCGGCCACGAAGATCCGCATGCGGCCGAGGCTATGCGTGTGCGGCACCCACCCCGGCCTTTGGCAGGATGGGAGGGTGAGCGAGCACAGCGGCTACCCCGGCGCGCCACCGGGGTGGTACCCGGACCCGGCCGGCGGCCCGGGGCAGCGCTGGTGGAACGGGTACTCCTGGACCGAGGCGACCGTCCTGCCCTCGCACCCCCCGCCCCCGCCCTGGGCCGGCGCGAGCCCGCCCCGGGTGCCCGCATCGCAGGTGGCTCCGTGGGCGGTGGCGTCGGAGCGTCTCACGACGTACAACACGAGCGGCCTGGTCGACAACGAGCTGGCGATGGTGCCCGTGGCGCGCGCCGCCGTCGTGATGCCGGCCGTGTACTACCTCGTCAACCTCATCGTGCAGCGGGTGAACGCGGACCAGCTGCTCTCCATCGGCCACCAGTTCCGGGTGGACTGGCACGATGCGCAGAACGGGACCACACCGCCGCCGTACCACGGCTCGGGCGGGATCAGCGCGGTCAGCCTCATCGTCGGGCTGCTCGCGGTGGCCGCCGTCGTGGTGGCGTGCATCTGGCAGCACCGGGCCGCGTCGGCGGCCAGGGCACTCGGCATCCCCTCCCGTCGCTCCCCGGCCTGGGGCGTCGGCTCGTGGTTCGTGCCGGTCGTCAACCTGTGGGTCCCCTACTCGGCGATACGAGACTGCCTCCCGCCCGACGACCCCCACCGGCCGCGGGTGCTGCACTGGTGGATCGCCTGGCTGGTCGCCGCTTCCGTGAGCGGTGCCGCCGGCATCTGCGCGCTGTTCTCGACCGGGGCGGCGCTCGCCCTCTCCATTCCGGCCGCGCTCGCCTGCCTGGCCGTCATCGCCTGGGCCCCCGGGATCGTCACGGCGGTCGCCGCGGCCCACCGCGACCTCACGGCGCGCCAGTCGGACGCCGCCGGGGCCCTGCGAGGCTGACGGCAACCTGGGGTGGTAAGCGCCCGGCGCGCTCATTACCCGCGCGATGAGAACAGTTCACCCTGAGGTTGCGCTCCTGTTGCCGGGCGTTCACCTCGCACAACTACGTTCCTGGTAGTGAGTGATGGTGAAGGTATCGAGACCCGTATCGATCCCGTTACGACGAGCGAGCAATCCGGTATCGACGAGGCCCTCAAGTCGCTCGACCCGGACGCCGCGCGACCCGAAGAAGTCATGGAGTCGGTCAACCTCAACCTCGGTTTCTCGGGTCGCATCGTCCTCGCCGACTTGAACGTCGCGCTGCGGCGAGGGTCGATCACGGCGCTCATCGGACCGACGGGCTCGGGCAAGTCCACCTTCCTGCGCACGCTCAACCGCATGAACGACCGCGTGCCTGGCTTCACGCGCACGGGCGACGTGATGTTCGACGACACCAGCCTCTGGGGTCAGGGCGTCGACCTCCTGACCCTGCGCAGGCGGATCGGCATGCTCTTCCAGCGTCCCAACCCGTTCCCGATGTCGATCAAGGACAACGTGGTGGCGGGGGTCAAGGCGCACCGCATCGCCAAGGGCAAGCAGCTCGACGTGGTGTGTGAGCGGCGGCTGACCGAGGTCGGCCTCTGGGACGCCGTCAAGGACCGGCTCAACGATTCGCCGTTCCGCCTCTCCGGCGGCCAGCAGCAGCTTCTTTGCCTGGCCCGCGCCCTCGCCGTCGGTCCGGAGGTCCTCCTGCTCGACGAACCCACGTCATCGCTCGACCCGGTGACGACGGAGTCGATCGAGGCGCTGCTCAAGACGCTGACGCCCGCGCTCACCCTGATCGTGGTCACGCACAACCTCGGCCAGGCCATGCGGGTGTCGCACCGCACGATGTTCTTCTACCAGGGTCAGCTGTTGGAGCACGGCGCGACGGACGACCTGTTCAACCGGCCGCAGCACCCGGACACCGAGCGCTATGTCACCGGACGGATGGGGTAAGGACCCCACCCGCTCACAGGCAATGGCTCACACCACCCTCGCGGCAGGTCACCCATGGGCAACAGAGAAGCACACACCGACAACCCCACAAGGAGAGAAACTGTGAAACCACTGATGCGCGCAGCAAGGCTTCGGCGCGGCGCGATCGTCACCGCTGTGGCCGGGCTCGCGCTGAGCTCGGTCGTGATCGGCACGGCCGCCTCGGCCAGCATCAAGCTGCCCGGCAGCGGCGTGGAGACCCCGTCCGGCGGCACCGTGACCGAGACCGGGAGCACCCTGCTCTACCCGCTCTTCAACCTGTGGGCCGGCGCCTACAACACGAAGTTCTCGAGCACCACCATCCAGACGGCGGGCACCGGCTCGGGCACAGGGATCTCGGAGGCCGAGAACGGCACCATCGACATCGGCGCCTCCGACGCGTACCTGTCCCCCAGCGTGGTGTCGGCCAACCCGGACCTGAAGAACATCCCGGTGGCCATCTCGGCCCAGATGGTGGCCTACAACATCCCGGGCGTGCTCTCGCACCTGAAGCTCAGTGGAAAGGTCCTCTCGGAGATCTACCAGGGTCAGATCACCAAGTGGAACGCCTCGCAGATCACGAGCGCGAACCCGGGGGTGACCCTTCCCGCGACCCCGATCGTCACCCTGCACCGCTCCGACAGCAGCGGCGACACCTTCCTCTTCACCCAGTACCTCTCGAAGGCCGACCCCTCGGGCTGGGGCGCCAAGATCGGCTTCAACACCACCGTCCCGTGGCCGGCCGCCCCGGGCGCCCTGGGTGAGACCGGGAACTCGGGCATGGTCTCTGGCTGCAAGGCTACGCCGGGCTGCATCGCCTACATCGGCATCAGCTACCTGACGCAGACGCTGCAGGCCGGTCTGGCGTACGCCGCCCTGGGCAACACCAAGGGCCAGTTCGTGGTCCCGACGCAGGCGTCGATCGCCGCCGAGGCGGCCGGCTTCGTGAAGAAGACCCCGGCCAACGGGACGATCTCACTGATCTACGGCAACATCGACAACGGCTACCCGATCGTCAACTACGAGTACGCCATCGTCTCGGATAATCAGTCGAGCAGCTCGACGGCCAAGAACGTCCGGTCGGTGCTCGAGTGGGCGATCAGCCCGAAGTACGGGAACAGCACGTCGTACCTGTCCCAGGTCAACTTCCAGCCGTTGCCCTCCAAGGTGGAGGCGCAATCGGTGAAGCAGATCCTCGGCATCAAGTAGTGACTGCCGTTGGCGGCGTGGCGGGGAGGCTCCCCGCCACGCCGCAGGCGGAGTCGATCGGCAAGCCCCCGCTTCCCAAGCGGGCCGCAGCCTTCTTCCGCAACAACGAGGAGCATGCCTGGCGGTGGTCGGCCAGGGTGGCCGTGGTGCTGCCCCTGGCCGCGCTGGTCTTCGCCGTCACCGTGCTCGCGCTGAAAGCGTGGCCGGCGATCCGGGTCAACGGCTGGTACTTCCTCTACGGGCGCAACTGGACCGAGGGAAGCGGTTACGGCGCCGTCGTGCACACCGACGGGGTCGCCCACCCGATGGGGTCGCAGTACGGGGCCCTCGCCATCCTCTGGGGGACGCTGGCGTCCTCGCTCATCGCCATCGTCATCGCCCTCCCGCTGTCCATCGGTGCGGCCTTCGCTCTGACCGAGCGCCTCCCGGGCTGGATCTCCCGGCCGCTCGGGCTCGCCATTGAGATCCTCGCCGGGATCCCGAGCGTGGTGATCGGCCTGTGGGGGATCCTCACCTTCGGCCCCTGGTTGGCCCACAACGTCTACCCGATCATCGCCGACCACGCACCCAACGTGCCCGTGCTCCGCTACTTCCGCAACCCGGTCGGTGGGGGCGAAGGCCTCCTCTCGGCCGGCATCGTGCTGTCCCTGATGATCGTGCCCATCATCACCTCGACCACCCGTGACCTGTTCCTGCAGGTGCCGCCACTCCCGAAAGAAGGTGCGTCCGCCCTCGGCATGACCGACTGGGAGGTGGCCAACAAGGTCACGCTGCCATGGGTGCGGTCCGGGATCATCGGCGCCACGGTCCTCGGTCTCGGCCGTGCGCTCGGAGAGACGATCGCCATCGTCATGATCGGCGGGGCCGCCCTGCGCATCCCCATCAACATCTATCAGCCGTTCACCACCGTGGCCGCCACGATCCTGACCCAGCTCGACGGCGCCTTCACCGACGGCACCGGCTTTGCCGTGGCGACCCTGGCCGAGCTGGCGCTCGTCCTGGCGGTCATCTCGGTCGGGGTCAACCTGGCGGCGCGCGTCATCATCACGCGCACCAACCGCATCGGCGCGCCGGTTGGTGGCGCATGACGACGACACTGGCCGCGGGGCCCTCGACGCGTCGCCGACGCATCTCGACCATCACCTGGCGGGTGCTGACCTACGTTGCCCTCGCCCTGATCATGGCGCCGGCGGCCTGGCTCCTCATCAGCGTGCTGGCACACGCGGTGCCCCACTGGCAGTGGAACGTCCTGTGGACCACCCTGACGCCGTCGGGGGGCGGGCTGCGCGACCAGATCCTCGGCACCCTGATCCTCATGCTCGGCGTCTTCATTGTCGCGGGTTCGATCGGCGTCCTGGCCGGGATCCACCTGGCAGAGCTGGCCCGGCCCCGGAAGCGCAGCGGGAAGGCCAGTGGCGGGCCCTTGCGAACCGCGTCCGACATCCTGGCCGGCTTCCCGTCCATCGTGCTGGGCTACGTCGGCTACACGGCGCTCGTGGTGGGCCTGCACTGGGGCTTCTCGCTCCTCCCCGCGGTCATCATCCTGTCCATCATGGTGATCCCCTACATCGCGAAGACGACGGAGACCGCGCTGCGCCAGGTCCCGACGGGCTACCGGGAGGGCGCGGAGGCACTCGGCATGTCGATGGGCTACGGCCTGCGCAAGGTGGTCCTCAAGAGCGCGCTGCCCGGCATCGTCACCGGGCTCCTGCTGGCGCTGGCCATCGCGTGCGGCGAGACGGCCCCGCTCATCTACACCGCCGGGTTCTCACCGACGCTGCCGCACTCGCTGACCCACGCCCAATTCCCGTACCTCACCTACGTCGTGTTCCAGTACTACAACGCGCCGGAAACCCAGTACCACTACCTGGCCTTCGATGCCGCGCTGATCCTCGTGGTGATCGTCCTGCTGCTGCTCGTGGCCAGCCGGATCATCGTCTCGAGGACACAGCGGCACTCCGAGAGCGCACGCGGCACGCTGCGCCAGCGCCGACCCCGTCCGGCCGGGCCGCCCGAGCCAGACCTCACACTGCCCAGGAGGTAGGCGACGCAGAGCAGCGGGGGCACGGCCCTGTAGGGTCGGTGCGGCGGGGGCTCACCGGAGTCGCCGGGAGGCACGTCATGTACGAGTGGTCAGAGGAGCAACTGGCAATCCGCGACACGGTGCGGCGCTTCGTCGAAGAAGTGGTCAAGCCCAACGTCGAGGAACTCGAGCACGGCGACACCCCACCCTACGAGGTGATCCGCAAGCTCTACCGGACCTTCGGGCTGGACGTCATGGCGCGCGACTCCTTCAAGCGCGCGCTCGAGCGCAGGACGTCGGGGAACCCGCCCGCCGAGCGGTCCGAGGGCGGCGGCAACGCCGCTCTGACGCTCATCCCGATCATTGAGCTCTGCCACTACTGCCCCGGCATCGTGACGGCGCTCGGGGTCAGCACCGGGCTGGCGGCGGGCACCATCATGAAGAGCGGGACCCCCGCCCAAATGGAGCGTTGGGGTCTCGACCTCCTGACGCTGGAGAAAATCGGCGCCTGGGCGATCACCGAGCCGGACTCGGGCTCCGACGCCCTCGGGGGGATGAAGGCGACGGCCCTTCGCGACGGCGACGAGTACGTCATCAGCGGCAACAAGACGTTCATCACGAACGGCCCCTACGCCGACACCATCGTCTTCTACGCCAAGCTCGACGACGGAAGCGACACACCACTGCGCCAGCGCCCGGTCCTCACGTTCATCCTCGACCGCGGCATGCCGGGGCTCGAGCAGTCCAAGCCCTTCCGCAAGATGGGCCTCCATTCGTCGCCGACCGGCGAGCTGTTCCTCACCGACGTGCGGGCGGGCCGGGACCGGTTGCTCGGGGAGACCGAGGGGTCGCCGGGCGGGAGCGAGGGCCGCGAGAGCGCCAAGGGCAACTTCGTCACCGAGCGGGCCGGTGTCGCCGCCATGTCGCTCGGCCTCATAGAGGAGTGCCTCAAGCTCTCCGTGCAGTACGCCAAGGACCGGCTGCTGTGGGAGCGGCCGATCGCCGAATTCCAGCTCATTCAGCTGAAGCTCGCCCGCATGGAGATCGCCCGGCTCAACGTCGAGAACCTCGTCTTCCGGCACATCGAGATGAGCTCGGCGGGCAAGAGCCTCACCCTGGCCGAGGCATCGGCGATGAAGCTGTACTCGGCCCAGGCGGCTTCCGAGGTCGCCATGGAAGCGGTGCAGCTCTTCGGCGGCAACGGGTACATGTCGGAGTTCCGGGTGGAGCAGCTGGCCCGCGACGCCAAGGTGTTCCAGATCTACGCCGGCACGGACGAGATCCAGGTGACCCACATCGCCCGCGACCTGCTCGGCCGCTGACGTGAGCGACCTGCTCGGGACGTCGCCCGGCGACGCCGTCTACGACGAGATGGTGGACCTGCGGCGCGAGATCCACCGCCGGCCCGAGCTCGCGTTCGCCGAGCACCACACGACCGGGCTCATCCGGGACCACATGGCTGCGCTCGGGATCCCCGAGGCCGTCCGGGTCACCGAGACGGGCGGGATCTTCGCCATGGAGGGGGGCCGGCCGGGACGCAGCGTGGTGCTGCGGGCCGACATCGACGCGCTTCCGGTCCAAGAGGACCCGGCGCGCCCGGGCCACTCCGAGATCGAGGGCGTCATGCACGCCTGCGGCCATGACGTCCACGTCGCCGCTCTCCTCGGCGCCGCCACCGTGCTGGCCTCGCGGCGCGAGGACCTGTCCGGGCGCTTCGTGTTCCTCTTCCAGCCGGGGGAGGAGGCGCTCTGCGGGGCCAAGGTGATGGTCGAGGGCGGCGCGCTCGCGGTGATGGAGGGATCACGGCTGGTGGGGTTCCACGTGACCTCGCAGATCCCCACCGGCCTGGTGGCGCTGCGGGGCGGCGTGACCATGTCCGAGGCGCACTCACTGCGCATCACGCTCACGGGGCCGGGCGGCCACGGTGCCATCCCGACCGGTCAGGGCGACGTCATCCGGGCCACCGCCGAGCTGGTCAGCCGGCTGGGCGAGGTGGCCGACGGTCTGTCGTTCGAGGGCGCCAACTGCGTGTGCAGCGCCGGGACGCTCAACGCGGGAACCGCCGTCAACGTCGTCCCCACCTCCGCTCGGGTCACGGGCACCCTGCGGACCTTCACGGCGGACCAGCGCGCCGTGGCCTTCGACCGGCTGCGCGGGCTCTGCGCATCTGTCGCGGACGCCCAGGGGGTACAGATCGCGCTCGACGTGCCCGAGCACACCCCGGCCGTGGTGAACGATCCGGCGGTGGTGGACCTGGTGGAGGCCGAGGCTCGCATCGCCCTGGGCGCCGAGCAGGTGCTCCGCATGCCGCCCTCGTCCCCCAGCGACGACGTGAGTGAATTCCTCAACCACCTGCCCGGTTGCTACTTCTTCGTCGGGGGCGCCTCGGAGGACGGCTCGAGCGGCATGCACCACAGCCCGACCTTCTCCGTGGAGGACGCCTCGCTCCGGGTCGGGGCCGGCGTCATGGTCCGCAGCGCAGTCGCGCTGGCCGTCCCGTGACATCAACGGCAACAATGGGCCGATGACGGCGTCCGATCTCTTCGACATCGCCGGCAAGACGGCGCTCGTCACTGGCGGCAGCCGTGGCATCGGGCGGATGATCGCCGAGGGCTACGTCGACGCCGGGGTGACGGTGTACATCTCGTCGCGCAAGGTGGAGGCGTGCGAGCAGGTGGCCGCCGAGCTCTCGCAGAAGGGATCCTGCTTCGCGGTCCCGGCGGACCTGTCGTCGGAGCCGGAGTGCCGCCGCCTGGCCGACGAGATGGCGTCACGCGTCGACAAGCTCGACATCCTGGTCAACAACGCGGGGGCCACCTGGGGCGCTCCCCTGGCCGACTTCGACGAGGCGGCGTTCGAGCGGGTCCTCGCCCTCAACGTCAAGGGTGTCTTCCACCTGACCAAATTCCTGGTCCCCCTCCTACAGAAGGCCGGGACCCAGGAGGAGCCCGCCCGTGTCGTCAACATCGGGTCCGTTGACGGCATCAGCGTGCCTGCGCTCGAGACCTATTCGTACTCCGCGTCCAAGGCGGCGGTGCACCAGATGACCCGCCACCTGGCCAAGCGACTCGCCCCGACCATCACCGTGAACGCGATCGCTCCCGGCCCCTTCGAGTCCAAGATGATGGCGGCGACGCTCGATGCCTTCCGCGACCAGATCGAGGCGGGTGCGCCGCTCAAGCGCATCGGGCGGCCCGACGACATGGCCGGCGCCGCCATCTACCTGGCGTCGCGGGCCGGGGCCTACCTGACCGGTGCCATCATCCCCGTCGACGGCGGGATCTGCACCACACGCTGAGGCGCACCACCGAGGAACCCGCACCCGACCAACGCCCATCGCACCGAACCGACCGACACACCGACCACAGGGGGGTCCCACCATGCTGTTGCTCCACGAAGTCCACCGCGTCGCCGGCGCCCGAGAGGACGAGTTCGACGAGGCGTACCGCGAACAGCTGATCCCCGCCCTGGCGCAGAGCGACGGCAGCCGGCTGCTCTGGTTCCTCCGCGTGGCGCACGGGAGCGGGCCCGCCTACACCATCGTCACCGTCACCGGCTGCCGTGACGCCACCGCCTGGGGCGAGCTGTCCGAGCGAGTGCGCGTCGGAGACCTGGCCGCCTGGTCGGCCGAGGTCGACGCGATGCGCCACGCCCACGAGGCCAAGATCGTGACCCCCGTGCCGTGGTCGCCTCTGCAGGACATCGACCTGGCCGGTGTCCCGACCGACGGGGCCACACACGAGAACAGCCTCTTCATGGAGGACACCGCCTGGCCCTTTCCCGGGGGGCTGCAGGCCTATCTCGACAAGGCGGGCACCCTGTACGCGGAGGGCACACTGGGCTCCCAGAAGCGGGAGGGCACCGGCATCATCGAGCTCGAGGCCGCCTTCCAACCCGCGTACGGCACCCACCGCACCACGGAGGTGATCCTGTGGCAGCGGGTGGTCAACCACAAGGCGCTGCTCTGGTTGCTGGGGAACGACCTGCCGCCGTCCGCCTCCGCGCCGGGCACGTGGATGCACGATGCTCTCAGCGTGCGCGACCAGTGGGAGAGCCGACTCCTGCGGAGCGCGGCCTGGTCGCCGCTCTACTAGATCGGATCAGCGCAGCGGTGCCAGGTCGTGCGGACCCTGACTCGGGTAGCCGCCGGCCTCGCGCACGGCCCGACCCCATGGGACCAGCATCTCCATGAGATCGTCGAAACGACGGCCGAGCGAGTCGACCATCACCTCGCACTGGGCATCGGTGGCCACCTCGACCGACTCCCGCAGCACGCGCCCGGCGTCGGTGAGCCCTCCCCCGGCGACGAGTCCCCTCGCCTCGAGACGGGCCTCGGCCTCGTCGAGCTGGGCGTCGGACCAGGCGCGCGTCCTGATGTAGCTGCGGAGCGGGAGACCCCAGTAGAGCTCGGTCAACAGGCCGATCTCCGTGGCGTCCAGGCCGGCCGACGTCCAGGCCGCGGTGTGCGCGTCGCCCCGAAACTCGCGCAGCGTGTCGGCCAGGCGCCACAGGTCACCCATCGGGTCGCCCGGCAGGCCGAGGCTCAGGAGGCCGGCGAAGAGGGGCTTGCCCTCGGGCCGCAGGGGCGCCGCCGCGTCGGCCAGCAACTCCGTCGCGCGCCGCAGTCCCTGGGGCTCGGCACCGAGGACGCGCACCAGCTGGTCCACCGCTCCCCTGGTCCGAGCGGCGCAGATGGTGGCCGCGTCCACCTTGGACCACCCGAGCTCGACGGACGGCACGACGGCGTCGGGATTGAACACCGCGAAGGCGGCCGCGACGACCTGGCCGGGGACCTGCCCCATCACCGAGCCGCGGCTCGTGAAGTAGGCCGGGCCGTCCGGCAGCTGCACGCCGCCCGCGATGGTGCCCGGGCTGGGCGAGAACCCGAGCTCGGCATAGGCCGCGTGGCATTCGGGGGAGAAGTACACCTGCCCGGCGACGGCCTCGAGGGCCATGGCCAACCGCCTCGTCCGAGAGCCGCGCAACTCAGCCACAATTGCCACCCTACGCCGGTGCCGCTCCCCGTAACGTTTCACCATGACCGTGTCGGAGGAACAGGCCTGGCTCCGCCCCTCGCAGGGGCTGTGGCGGATGCGGCGCGCCGAAGTGGGAACGATGACCGCGCTCCTGGCCGCGTTCTTCGGCCTCGTCTTCCTCGCCGCCGAGGGGTCGACGGCCGGAGTCGTCAGCGTCGTCGTCGTGCTGGTGCTCGGCGCCGCGTTCTCGTGGTTCGTCCGTCGCCGTTACCGGGCCTGGCGCTACCAGGAACGCCACGAGGATCTCTTCGTGGCCCGCGGCGTCATGGTGCAGCGCCTGTCCGTGGTGCCCTACGGCAGGATGCAGTTCGTCGAGGTGACCGCGGGCCCTATCGAGCGGCTCTTCCACCTGTCGACGGTCAAGCTGCACACGGCCGCCGCGGCCAGCGACGCCCGCATCCCCGGCCTCGAGGTCGCCGAGGCGGCGCGGCTCCGGGACCGGCTGACCGAGCTGGGTGAGTCGATGGCGGCGGGCATGTGACGACCGAGCATCCCGACGCAGAGCCTTCCGACGGGGGGTGGCAACGCCTCCATCCGCTCTCGCCGGTGGCGCGGGTGGGCCGCCTCGTGCCGGCCCTGGTCCTGCTGTTCCTGGTCTCCACCGTCCACTCGAAGGCGGAGAACGGGCGCGCCGAGACCGACTACCTTGTCGTGCTCACACTGGCCTCCGCCGTGTACGGCTACGTGCACTGGATGGTCACCCGCTGGCGCTTCGAGGGGGACACGCTGCGGATAGAGACCGGCCTCATCAGGAAGGACTCGCGCCGGCTCCCGCTGGCCCGCATCCAGGCGGTCGACATCGTCCGCCCCCTGCTCGCCCGCATCCTCGGCGTGTCGGAGCTGCGCATCCGTGTGGCCGGATCGGGATCGACCGACGGCAAGCTCGCCTACCTGGCCGAGGCACAGGCAGCCGAGCTCCGGCTGGCGCTGTTGGTCGGCCACCATGACCCCGATGTGGCGGTGTCGAGCAACACCGGCCTCCCCATGGCCTTGGTGACGACGGGTCGCCTGATCGGCTCGGTCCTGCTCTCGCTCGTGAGCATCATCTTGATCGGCACCATCACCGCCCTGGCCGTCCTCGACGAGTTCGAACCCAGGACGGCGGCAGCCGTCGCCGGCTTCCTGGCCGTCTACCTCCTCAGCTTCGCCGGCGTGATCTGGCGGAGGCTCTCGGGCCAATACGCCTTCATCGCGGTGGAGGGGCCCGAGGGGGTCCGCATACGGCGCGGGCTGCTGCAGACGATCTCCGAGACCGTCCCCTACGGACGGATCCAGGCCGTGCGCCAGGTGGAACCCCTCCTCTGGCGGCCCTTCGGGTGGTGCCGCCTGGAGGTGGACATCGCCGGGGCGACGGCACGCAACCAGCGCGGTGAGGGCACCGCCGTCGTGCGCAAGGCGCTGCTCCCCGTCGGCTCGCAACAGGACTCCTGGCACCTGCTGGCCCGCCTCCTGGGTGGTCCCGATCCGGAACGGACGCCACCACCGCGGCGGGCCAAGCTCAAGGCGCCGCTGAGCTTCCACTTCCTCTCCGCCGGCTACGACGGCGCCCACGCAGTGTGCGTGACGGGAAGGATCAACCGGGCGACGACCTGGGTGCCGCTCGAGAAGTCACAGAGCGTCCGGCTCGTCCGGGGCCCGCTGCAGCGACCACTCGGGCTGGCCACCGTCCATGTCGACGTGGCCGGGAAGCGAGCGCGGGCCGAGTTCAGGGACCGGGAGGTGGCAGAGGCGAACCGGCTCGTCGAGGAGCTGTCCGAGCTGAGCCGGGTGGCTCGGCTGCTGCACCAACGCTCGCCCGCCGCGTCCGGAAGTGCCGGCGACGCCCCTCCTTCAGGCTGGTACCCCGATCCCTCGGGGCGCCACGAGCAGCGCTACTGGCACGATGGCCGCTGGACCGAGCACGTCGGTGACGGGGGGCGGCGCAGCTCCGAGGCGGTTACGCCGATGCCGTGAAGCGCATCGGGAAGTGCTCGATGGAGCGGATGGAGGGCGTGTAGACGAGGGTGTGACCCGGCTCCACCTCGTACTCGGGTATCCGCTTGTGCCACTCCCGCAGCGCGACCCGCAGCTCGAGCCGGGCCAGGTTCGATCCCAGGCAGCGATGGATGCCGCCGCCGAAGGCGATGTGGCGATTGACCTCCCGATTGAAGCTCACCTGGTCGGCGTCGGGGAATTCGGTCTCGTCGGTGTTCGCCGACCCGAGCATGATCATGACCGCGTCCCCCACATGCACGGGGCACCCGCCGAGCTCGGTCTCCTCCACTGCCACCCTGGCGACACCCATGACCGGTGTCTCCCAGCGCAGGAGCTCTTCGATCGCGTTGGGGATCACCTCCGGGCTCTCGACGATCTGGCGACGGTGGTCGGGATGCTGGGCCAGGAAGGAGAACATGCAGTCGAGTGTCGCCGTGACGGTGTCGAGCCCGGCGATCAGGAACAGGAAGCAGATGTCGAGGATGTCCTCGCGACTCAGACGGTCGCCTTCGACCTCCGCGTCGAGGAAGTGCGAGAGCAGGTCACTGCGCCGCTCCACCTCGCGCTGGTCCAGGATCTCCTCGAAGTAGTCGTAGACGGAGTCAGCGACCTTCTGCTGGTAGTCGTGCACCGCCCGGGACCCGTACGGCTTCCCGATCACGTGGTCGGGGCGGATGATCCCGTCCTTCATGACGAGGAACCGATCGAGCTCGTCGAGGGGTAGGCCCAGGAAGGTCAGGAACACCTGCGAAGGGAAGGGGATGGAGAACTCCTTCGCGAAGTCCACCTCACCACGTTCGACGAAGCCGTCGATGAGGTGGTTGACGAGGGCCGAGACCTCGTCGTCGAGAAGGGCCATCTTGCGCGGGGCGAAGAGGGGGTCGAGGAGCTTGCGGAACTTCTTGTGGTCCGGAGGGTCGATTTGCAACGGGATCATGGGCCGCTTGTTCTTGAGGTCCACGGCATCCATGTTGGAGGAGAAGATCTCGGGGTGGCGCAGAGCCTCGTCGATCTCCGCCTTGCGCGTCAGCAGCACACCACGACCGGAGCCCATATCCACCTCCATGACCGGCATGTCGTCGCGCATCAGTTTGAAGATGGGCTGCGGGTGCGCCGCCATTTCGGGATCCATGCCGTTGAGCGGGTTGCCCTCGTCCGTGGTCGTCGTGGTTTCGGTTTCCATGTGTACTCCCCCGTTACTCGGGCGCGATCTGAAGGATGCGGTTGATGGATTGGACGAGTGAGGCATCGTCTGACTCGGGGATGATCCAGCTGGCGGCGAACAGGCGGACGACGACGTCCACGAGCTGCTCGCGGTCGAGCGCTCCGGCGGCCACGGCGGGCACGGTGTCGAAGGCGTCGCCCAGCCGCAGCACGAGCTCCCCGCGCAGCGACGGCAGATGCTCCAACAGGTAGCCCATGACGAACCCCGGCTCGGACTCGAAGAGCGGGCGGCACGGGTGGGACCGTATGAAGTCGAAGGCGTAGGCCATGAATGCGCCGATCTGGTCCTCAGGAGCCCGGGTCGTCGCCAGGACCTCGTCGAGCCCCGCGCTGAAACGACGCTCGTCATAGGCGGCGGCGCCGAGCAGCACCTGGTCCTTGCTCGGGAAATAGCGGTACAGAGTGCCCCGCGACACCCCCGCCGACTCAGCGATCTCCTGCATGCCGAGCCGCTTGACGCCGCGCCGGCCGATCAGGCCCAGAGCGGCGACGAGGATCCGTTCCTCCGTCGGGCTGAAGGAGCGGACCGGGGACGCACCCACGCCGGCGCCCGGGGTGGCGTCCTGCAGCGTCGCCGTCATCATGGAACATATTAGACAGATTTTGTTGCTTTTGTCTCATCCCTCGCGTCCGGGGCGGCCATTCCGAGCGAGGCCGAGGGCCGTGTGGCCCGGACCGACGCCATGGCGCCCGATCAAGCCCTCGTTCTGAGCCTCCATCGTCGGACCGAGGGCACCACGAACAGCACGACCAGAGCCACGACACCGACCAGGGTCGCCAACTGGCCGAGGTCGTCCGCCGCGGAGCGCCCGTAGGTGAGGGTCACGTCATGGCTCGTCGGCACCACGACCATGAGATTGGGCGTGACGCGCCATGGCCCGTCTGCGCCGCTGGCGCTCCAATTGGGGAAATAGGAGACCTTGACGAGCACCGGCGTGCCCACCCGCGACACGTGGAAGCTGATGGACGAGTCGGTCTGGGACACCGCCGTCACGGTGGTCGTCGCGACGTGCTCGACGGTCGGGCGGATGTCGTTCACCGAGGTGCGGGGCCACGTTGTCGGACCACTCTGCGCCAGCTCGACGTCCCACCGGGCCGGGTCGTCGTACCAGGCCACCGACGGGTCGAGCCAGCTGGAGGGCGACGGCTTCACCCCGGAGAGCACGACGGGGTCGTTGCGCAGCGGCGTGACCAGCGCGGAGTACTTCACGACGTAGATGTCCCACGTCGTGTGGACCTCGGCTCCGTCGTAGACGTACGTCCACGGCCCGGTGGTGGCGACGAGCCTGAGGTCCGGGTCCACGTCGGCCTCCTGCTCCACCGCTGTGGTCTCGGCCATGAAGTACTTGACCCCGAGCAGTTGCAGGTGCTGGACGCCACGCGTCACGTCGAGCGGGCCATAGGGAAGCCCCACCTCCGGATCGGACGGGGCCTCGGAGAGCTCGGCCTGATCGAGGAAGTGGTAGGGCGTCGTGGCCGAGGACTCGAACAGCAGCCCCTCCATGGAGTCGATGCACCCGTTCGTCCAATAGGGCAACAGCATGAGCGCTTCGGGGGTGCCAAACCGGTTCTCGCTGGCGCTGTACTCCCACATCGCGCGGCCGCACCCGTAGCGCCTGCTGACCGCCTCCATGGTCGCCACGATGGACCGGTACTCCGGGTACGACGCCTGCCCCTCGTAGCCCTCGTAGTTGAAGGCCGACCAGTTCGTGACCTCGTTGGGCCCCGTGTGCACCAACGATGACGGCTGCACGACGAAGGGCGGGACGACGACGAGGAGGACACCGAGCAGGCCGACTACCGCGCCGCTCACCGCCGCCGGGGCCCAACGCGGTGCGGGTGGGCGCCGAGGGGTGAAGAGGTAACCCGGGTCGGCAGCGGCATCGCCGGGCGTCGGCTGCTCCTCCCCCGACCACTGGACCGCTGGTCCTTCGACCCATGGCGGCGTCTCGGCCTGGGCCGCCCAGCGCTCGGACCGCATCCGGCGCCACGCCTGGGCGACGAGGATGCACGCCGCGCCGAAGGTCCAGGCTGCCATCAGGTACACGGAGATGAACCAGAGCGGGAGAAGGCGGACGTTGTAAAGGCTCCCCTGTGGATCGAGCGCGGTCGCCAGCGCCGAGACGATGCCCAGCACCGTCACGGTGATGCCGAAGCGGCTACGGATCAGGAACGCCGACACGGCTCCGATGCCGGCCAGGACGAGCGCCCAGGTGTCGGCCTCGCGGAAGTACTGGGCCCAACCTTCCACGTTGGTGTAGCCCATGGACGTCGAATAGGCGTGCTCCAGCCCGAAGGGCACCAGCCACCACCCCGAGAGCAGCAACCCGATGCCCACGGTGGAGCCCGCCCACCACAAGATGCGTGCCCTCGGGACCTGCTCCAGTGTTCGGTCACCGTGCCAGACCCGGAGCTGGGCGTCGGCGATCCCCCACCGGGCCGGGAGCAACTCGAGGACCGTCAGGATCACGGCGCCCCCCAACGCGTAGAGGGCGGGCACGATGTGCGACAGGACGCAGACGGCGAGCACGACGGCCGCCCACCCGCGGTACCGGCCCTCCCGTACCGAACAGGCGAACAGGCCGAGAAAGAGCACGGCCAGCGACAGGCTGAACGAGAAGGCGTACTCACCGGCGAGCGTCGAGAAGAGGTTGCCACCGTAAATGGTGAACGTGTAGTCGAAGAGGAAGGGCAGCGTCGCAGCCGCAAGAATCGTGGGGATCGGAGCACGCAACCGGAAGAAGCGGCCACATGCCCAGGCACAGACCGGGAGCAGCACCGATCCGAGGATCGTGCCCAGCTTGAAGGCCACGTCGTAGGGGATGACCCACCCGCCGACGGCGATGAACAGGTCCGGAATGGTGAAGTAGAAGGTGTAGAGGGGGAAACCGTCGTACCAGCCGGGATCCCAGCCCGTCAGATGGCCGTGGCTCAGCAGCGTCTCGAGGTACTTGGGCATCGCGATATGCGCGCCGGTGTCACCCCCCGTTGTCGTCGTGTCCGTGAGCAGCATGCTCGGGTGGAGCTGCGAGAGCGTCACCACGATCACGGTGGCGATGGTGAGCACCGTGATGGCGCCCGGCACCCACCACCAGCTCGTGCGGGACGAGGGCGCTGCCGCCGGCGCGGCCTGCGGCGGAGGGAGGTCCACCACGCCCACGATGTCCGGTCCAGGTTGCTCAGTCACGCGCAACCGAGTGCAGACCAGAGCGGTTCGAGGTAGCGCCCCCGCCCGTGTCGTTCCGCCACATCCGGGCTACGTTACCGGCCGCACCTCTGCGGGAGGGCTCGGGTCAGCACCGCGGCGCCACGCCGGGTCAGCGCGGAATTTGCCGTTCACCAGGGCCCGGGGAATTCGAGGCGGCGGTGGCGACCGCCTATCGGGCGACGACCCGAACGTCCCCGGCGTCGTTCGACGTCGGACCGCCGCTGTTCGCTTAACTCAAGAGCTCCTGCCGCGACACGTGCATTGCACAGCATCCCTCACCCCTGCTCTACCCCGATGAGGCGCCTGACAACCCCCATCCATCCGCAACGCCCTGGGCGGCTCATCCCCGGACCCGGGCCGAGGTGGGATCGTAGAACGCTCCGGTTTGCACCTCGACTGACGTCACGGCATCACCCACCGTCACCTCCCAGGTACCGCCGGCGAGGTCGGCGCCACCGATGGGACCACGGTCGCGGCGCCAGACGTATGCAAGTCCGACTGCTGCCGAGTACGTGGCCGACCACGCAGCCGAGGTCACCTGACCGGTGGGTTCACCGTCGCGGAGCACGAGTTCGCCGCCCCACAGCATCGCGTTGGGGTCGCCGACCCGAATGGAGACGAGGCGCCGCCGAGGCCCCGCCTCAATGGCAGTCTCGAGTGCATTCCGACCGACGAAGTCGATCGGCGTGGCGAGTTTGCAGGTGAACCGAAGGCCGGCCTCGATCGGTGTGTGGTCGGGGGTGAGATCGGCGCCGAAGGCGCGGTATCCCTTGTCGAGACGGAGACTGTTGATGGCGTAGTAGCCAGCGTCGACGAGGCCGAGATCGGTGCCGGCAGCCACCAGGTCCTCGTAGACACCAACGGCGAACTCGCTCGGGACGTAGAGCTCCCAGCCGAGCTCACCCACGTAGGTGACCCGGGTAGCTCGCACCGTGGCGTACCCGAGGGGGATCTCCCGGCTCGTCGAGAACGGGAACGCCCGGTCGGACAGGTCGGCCGAGCCGAGGCGTCCGAGCAGCTGGCGTGACGCGGGACCCATCACACCGAGAACGGCGTACGCCGAGGAGACGTCGACCACGCTGAGATGCTCACCGGCGCGTTGGTGGCGTTCGATCCACACCGCGTCGCGCACCGGCGAGGCCGCGCTCGTCACCAGCAGAAAACGGTCCCGCGCCAGGCGGGTCACGGTGACGTCTGCCTCGTACCCGGCGCGCTCGTTGAGCATGCCCGTGTAGACGGTTCGGCCCGGCTCGACCGCCACGTCCGCCGTGCACAGGCGCTGGAGCACCGTTTCGGCGTCTCGACCTACCACGAGGAGTTTGCCGAAGGACGTCTCGTCGAAGACGGCGACGCGCTCGCGGGTGGCCGCCTGCTCGGCGGCTGACCAGGCGAGCCAGTCGGGTCGCTCCCACGTGTAGTCGAGCTCGGCGGGCCGTCCCGCCGGGGCAAAGACATTGGGCCGCTCCCATCCCATCTTCGAACCGAAGACGGCCCCTTTGCCGGCCAGCAGGTGGTGGAGGGGCGACCGCCGGAACGGGCGGGCCGTCGCCAGCTCCCGGTTGGGCCATGGCACCGCGTAGTGCAGGCCGAGGACCTCTCCGACCCGATCGCGCAGCCAGCGGTTGTTGGCGTTGAAGGGGGCGAACCGGCGGATGTCGACGGCGACGAGGTCGCCCGTCGGCTCTCCCTCGACGATCCAATCGGCCAGGGCCCGACCGGCACCGCCGCCCGACGCGATCCCGACCGAATTGAACCCGGCCCCGACGAAGAAACCCGCCAGGTTGGGCGCCTCTCCCAGGATGAACTGATTGTCGGGCGTGAAGCTCTCGGGTCCGTTGTACAACTTCTTCAGCCCCGTGCGCTGCAGGGCGGGGATCCGGTGGACGGCGGATTCCATGAGGACGCTGAAGTGGTCCCAGTCCTCATCGAGGAGCTGGAACTCGAAGGGGTACGGCAGCGCGTCTGGAGCGACCCAGGGTTTTGCCGTCGGCTCGAATCCGCCGACGACGAGTCCGCCGACCTCCTCTTTCACGTACGTGTACCCATCGGGATCGCGCAGGATGGGCAGGTCACGGTCGACGCCCTCGATGGCGTCGGTCACCACGTAGAAGTGCTCGGCCGAGTGTAGAGGGACGTGGACCCCGCAGAGGAGCCCGACGGCCTTCGCCCACTGGCCGGCGCAGTTCACGACCACCTCGGCCTCGACGGCACCCCGGTCGGTCACGACACCGGTCACCCGGTCGTCCCGCGACGTCACGCCCGTCACTCGGGTGTGCTCCTCGATACGGACGCCGCGCAGGCGGGCCCCGCGGGCGAGCGAGGCCGTCACGTCGACCGGGTTGACGGTGGCGTCGCCGGGCAGCCAGAGGGCGCCGAGCAGATCGTCGGTCTCGAGGATCGGGTAACGCGCAAGGGCCTGGCTAGGGGTGAGCAGCTCGCATTCGAGGTCGTAGGCCTCGGCCGTGGCCGCCGTCCGGCGGAGTTGGACCATCCTCTCCGGGGTACGCGCCACGGTCACGCCACCGCACCGCTTGAGGCCGGTGGCGAGACCCGTCTCCGCCTCGAGGTCGCCGTAGAGGCGGACGGAGTACTGCACGAGTCGGGTGCCGGACTCCGTCGCCCGGAGTTGGCCGAGAAGGCCCGCCGCGTGCCACGTCGTGCCACACGACAGCTGTCCCTGCTCGAGCAGAAGCACGTCGGTCCACCCGAGGCGGGCCAAGTGGTAGGCGGTCGAGGTCCCGACGACGCCACCACCGACGACGACGACACGGGCCCGGTCGGGGAGGTCGGTCCCGGTGGCTGCGTGCTCCATGCTCGTCCTCTCCTCGCCGGTCCGGCCTCAGTCTGCCCGCGCCACGTCGGCCAGCAGCCGGTCGAGCCCGGGATCGCCGAACGTGGCCTCGGCCCGCTCGTACTTCTCCATGCCCCAGCTCCAGAAGTCGAACTCGATCGGGCTGGTGGCGTCCTGGATGGATGCCCACAGCGTCCACCCGTACTGGGACATGAGGCCCCACAGGCGGGCGCGCGCCACGTGGCTCCGGGAAGGGACACCGTCGTACGCGCCGACGAGCTCCTCCAACTGGTCGAGGGTGAGGTGGCACTCGCTCCAGATGTTGCCGAGCTCGAAGTAGGGGTCGTTGTTGCCCGAGTACTCGTAGTCGATGATGGAGACGGTCTGGCCGTCGTCGATGAAGTTGGCGGCCAGGAGGTCGTTGTTGCACGGCCGGGGCGCCACCGGCCGGACATGCAGCGCGGCCCGGATGCGCCCGACGGTCCGCGCATGGTCGAGGTAGCCCAGCGGGAGGCGGAAGCCGCGGCGACGGACACGCCCGAGGTAGTCGGCCTGGAGCTCGAACATGTCGAAGCGGTTGACGAACGGCTCGCCGGCGTGGAGCCGGCGGCAGGCCGCAGCCACCCGTGGCAGGATCCCGGGTCGCTGGAGGTGCTCGTCGGTCAACGACTGCCCCTCGAGGAAACCGACGACGAGGACCCCGTCATCGGGCAGGAAGTCGACCACGGGCGCGCCCACGCCGGTCGCCGCGGCCCGGACGCTGTTCTCGTACTCGGCCCGCCGGTCCACGGCCAGCTCGTTGGCGGACGACGGGTTCGAGTGGCGGACGACGTAGGACCCCTCGGGGGTCGTGACCTTGTAATTCCGGTTGGTCAGGCCGCCGGGAAGGGGCTCCACCCTGCACGGCCGGCCCCGCAGCACCTCGATCCGCTCGAAGAGGCCGGGATCGAGGTCAGCGCCGTTGCCGGCGCTCACCGAGGCGGATGGTCGGGTCTGCTCAGGGCAACGAGGAGGCGGGGTAGTCGACGCCGCCGAGCTCCTCGATGATCTCCTTCTCGATGGTCTGCTTGGGGCCGGTGAACCAGTTCTTCACGGAGGCGTGCCAGTAGATCCACAGGAAGATGAGGAACGCCGGGAAAACCAGGATCGTGTAGTTCACGTACTTCATGGAGAACCCGGTGGTCCACGGCACGCCCAGGTTCGAGGTGGGCATGAAGGCCATCCACGAGACCAGGACGATGTCGATCAGCGCGATGACGGCGATCCACTTGTACTTCGTGCCGAGGTTCCAGTGCCCCTGCTTGAACTTGGCGCCCATCCGCCAGCGGTGCCAGATCGGGATGGCGAAGCACCAGTAGAGGGCGATGACGCCGATCGACACCACGGCGTCGAAGGCGATCGGGGAGGGCACGCCGCCGATGTCGACCGGGATGAGGGCCGGCGCCGTGATGACGAGGGAGAAGACGGCAACGAGGATCACACCGGCGACCGGGACCCGCTTGGCGCTCAGCTTCGACCACACCTTGGCCGCCGGGACGGCGCCGTCGCGGCTGAAGGCGAAGAGCATCCGGGTGCAGCTCGTCATGCAGGCCATGGTGCAGAAGAGCTGGCCGATGGTGGCGATCAACAGGACCGTCCCACCCCAGCGGTTCGTGAGGGCCTGTTGGAAGATCAGCGCCACACCGCCACCACCGGCGGTGACCTTGGCCGGATCCTGCACGGCGAAGAGGAAGGCGAGCAGGAGGAGGTAGCCGCCGATGGCCGAGTACACGATCGAACGCCAGATGCCCTTGGCCGCCGAGTCGGCCGCCGAGTGCGTCTCCTCCGACAGGTGGGCCGAGGCGTCGTACCCGGTGATGGTGTACTGGGTCAGCAGGGCCCCGATGGGCAGGATGATAAAGATGAACCCGAACCCGCTCGTCTTGCCGCCGAAGAACCCCGTGTTGTTGACCCGCGAGGTGAAGACGGACGACGCGCTGGCGTGGTGATGGGGCAGGAAGACCAGGATGAGGACGATGACACCAGCGCCTATCACGTGCCACCACACCGAGGTGTTGTTGAAGATCGAGAGCAGGTGGCTCGAGAAGATGTTGACCAGGGAGGCGATGAACAGGATCCCGAGGAAGAACAGGAAGATCGTGTTGAGGCTGCCCGAGTGCCAGCTCGTGAAGAAAAAGCCGAGGGTCAGGTCCAGGAAGGTGGCACAGCCGTAGGCGACCGAGGCGGTGATGGCGAGCAGCCCGATCAGGTTGAGCCATCCCGTGTAGTACCCGGACTTGGCCCCGCCCAGTTTGGAGGCCCACCAGTAGATACCGCCCGAGGTGGGGTAGGCGGACACCAGCTCGGACAGGCAGAGGCCGATGCAGAGAACGAGGCAGGCCAGGATGGGCCAGCCCCAGGCGATGGCGGCCGGACCGCCACCGTTCCAGCCGGCGTAGAAGGTGGTGAAGCACCCGGCCAGGATGGAGATGATGGAGAAGCTGATGGCGAAGTTCGAGAAACCGGACCAGGATCGGTTGAGCTCCTGCTTGTAACCCATCTGGGCGAGGTGCTGCTCGTCCGGCGTCAGGGTCGCGACGGCATGCGCATGTCCGTCCGGGGCGAGATGCCCCCCTTCCTCGTAGACACCTTCGGGCATGCCGGACCCCCTTTGTGTCGGTGACCCCGGACCCCCGGGGCCAGCGAGCGTTGCGGGCACGTTAGCAAGCCCCGTTCCCGCGTGGCGGGAATGGTGGGGGTTGACGGTTGCGGAGCGGTGCCGAAGGGAGGGCGAGAGCCGTCGAACTCGGGGAGGGCGGCGCAGACGCGTGCCTCGGCGCGGCCTGAGATGGATAGAGCGGGCCCGTACTGACCTGGCAGGATGAGCGCGTGCGATCCTCACCGCCGTTGTGTGGGAGTCAGCAGCGCATTCCTGGCCGTGCCGATCCTCATCGGCTCGGGCGGAACCGGTGAGAGTCCTGGCCATCGACCAGGGGACCTCGGCCACCAAGGCCGTCGTGTTCGACGACGACGGCGAAATCCTGACCTCGGTGGAGGCCGCGGTGACGCCGCGAGCGGTCTCGGGGGGAGGAGTCGAACAGGACCCCGAACAACTGTGGGAATCAGTCCTTCTGGCGGGCCAGGACGCGATTGCCCGGTCGGGCGGTGGCGTCGCCGCCGTGGGCTTCGCCAATCAGGGTGAGACCGTGTTGGCATGGGATCGCGGCACGGGCCGCCCGCTCAGCACCGCCATCTCCTGGCAGGACCGGCGTGCCGCGTCGATCTGTGCCGAGATGGCGCCGGATGCCGCGGCGCTGACCCGCACCACGGGGCTCCCCCTCGATCCCTATTTTGCGGCTCCGAAGATGGCCTGGCTGCGTCGTCACGCCACGAACAAGGGCGTGGTCACCACGAGCGACTCCTGGCTCTTGCACCGTCTCACCGGTCTGTATGCGACTGATGCGACGACGGCCTCGAGGACCCTTCTCCTCGACCTCGAGAGCCGCACCTGGTCGGAGGAAGCGTGCGCGGCATTCGGGCTGGAAGGTATGGACCTCCCCACGGTTGTGGGTAGCGCGCAAGAGATCGGGTCGACAGATGCCTTCGGGCCGTCGCTCCCGTTGAGCGGGCTGAGCGTCGACCAACAGGCGGCGCTGGTCGGGGAGCATTGCCTGGAGGTGGGGGAATCGAAATGCACGTATGGCACAGGGGCATTTCTGCTGGCCAATGCGGGCGCACGACCCTTCGCCTCCTCGGCCGGGTTGGCCGTGTCGGTGGCCTGGCAGCTCGGAGAAGACGCCTCTTACTGCATCGACGGTCAGGTCTACGCCGCGGGAGCCGCCCTCGCCTGGCTGCAACGCTGGGGATTCCTGGGTCGCGCCCAAGACCTCGATGAGGTGGCGGCGTCGGTGCGAGACAGCGGAGGGGTCTCCGTCGTGCCCTCCCTCAGCGGTCTCGGTGCGCCCTGGTGGCGTCCCGATGCCTTGGCCAGCATCGACGGGATCGGTCCCGGGACTGAGCCCGCGCACGTGGTCCGCGCCACTGTCGACGGCTTGGCAGCTCAGGTGACGCTGCTGGCGCGCGCCGCAGCGGAGGATCTCGGTCATCCGCTCGCTGTGCTCCGGGTCGACGGTGGTCTGACCCGGTCGCGGATGCTCATGCAAACGCAGGCAGACCTGCTGCAGATACCAGTCGAGGTCGCTTCTTCACAACACGCCACCGCCGCGGGCGTCGCAGCGTTGGCCCGACTTGGGGCCGGCGCCGCTCGGACGCTCGATGAGGCGGTCCATCGGGCTGACTCGCACGTCCACTACGAGCCCGCCATTTCCGCGGTGGAGGCAGCTGACAGATTGGCGGGATTCGAACGAGCGGTCGCGCGGCTGACCGGTACGGCGAACACGACAATTCCATGACCGCCGACCACACCTACGACGTTGCGATCATCGGTGCCGGGGTCGTCGGAACAGCCATCGGGCGCCAGCTCTCGCGCTATCGGTTGCGCACGGCGATGCTCGATCGCTCCACCGATGTCGGCACGGGGACCTCCAAGGCCAACACTGCGATTCTGCATACCGGGTTCGATTCTCAACCGGGAAGCCTCGAAGCCGCGTTGGTCCGGCGCGGACACGAGTTGCTGACCGCCTACGCAGGCAGGACGGGCATCGCCCTCGAGAAGACCGGGGCTGTCTTGGTGGCCTGGGACGCGGAACAAGCAGCCCGGTTGGACGACGTGGTGACGAAATCCGTGGCGAACGGGTATCTGGCCGCCCACCGGATCACCCTCGAGGAGCTGTATCGGCGAGAGCCGGCCCTCGGAAAGGGTGCCACGGGAGCGGTTGCGATCCCCGACGAGTCGATCATCTGTCCATGGAGCACGAGCATCGCGTACGCGACCGAGGCTGTCGGTGCGGGAGTGGAGCTGAAGCTTGGCGCCGAAGTGACGGCAGTGACCAGGGACGGGGACGCCTGGCTGCTGCGCACCACGAAGGGCGCGCTGCGCGCCGACTGGGTCGTCAACGCCGCCGGGCTCGGATCCGACCTGCTCAACGAGAAATTCGGCCACGACGAATTCACGATCGCGCCGCGACGGGGCCAGCTGGTCGTGTTCGACAAGTTGGCCCGCACGCTGCTGTCGTCGATCCTGCTGCCGGTGCCCACGGCGCGTACGAAGGGCGTCCTGGTCGCGCCCACCGTCTACGGCAACGTGCTCTTGGGCCCCACGGCCGAGGACATCCCCGATCGGGAGGACACTGCCACCACGGCTGCCGGCATCGAGGGCCTGTTCGACGCGGGGCACCGGATTCTGCCCGACCTGATCAAGGAAGAGGTGACCGCGTGCTACGCCGGATTGCGCGCCGCCACCGAGCACTCGGACTACCAGATCACCGTCCACGATCGTGAGCGTTACGCCTGCGTCGGGGGTATCCGATCCACCGGGCTGACGGCGTCGCTTGCCATCGCCGAGCACGTTGTCGAGGAGATGGAAGCCGGTGGCCTCTCGCTGGTGGAGGCGGAGGACGAGCCGGCCGTCCCCCACATGCCACAGCTGGCTGAGCGGGGGACACGCGCCTTCGAAGATCCGGCCATGATCGAAAGTGATCCGGCCTATGGGCACATCATGTGTTTCTGTGAGCGGGTCACCGAGGGCGAAGTGCGGGATGCACTCCGCGCTCCGGTTCCGGCCGTGGACCTTGGTGGTGTGCGCCGGCGTACCCGGGCGACCAACGGGAGATGTCAGGGCTTCTTCTGTGGTGCTGCCGTCGCGGCGTTGCTTTCGTCACGGTGAAGGCGTGAGCCGCAAAGTCGTGAGGGTCGACGCGCTGGTCGTCGGCGGGGGCCCCGCCGGTTTGGCCGCCGCCACGGCATTGCGATCGGGCGGTGCCGGGTCCGTCGTGGTCGTTGACCGCGAGGACGAGGCGGGCGGGACACCGCGCCTCTGCGCGCACACCGGCTTCGGCATGCGGGATCTGCGACGCGTCCTGAGTGGGCCGGTGTACGCCCGCCGGTGGGTCGAGCGGGCCGTTGCCTGCGGCGTGGACATCAGGACTCGGACCATGGTGACCGGATGGGCGGCACCTGGTCGCGCCGAAGTCACGGGTCCCGGCGGTGCACTCGAGATGGAGGCGCGGGCGATCGTGCTGGCCACCGGGGCCCGGGAGCGGCCACGGGCGGCCCGCCTTGTTCCCGGGACGCGTCCCTCCGGGATATTCACCACCGGCCAACTCCAGCAGTGGGTGCACCACCACCACCTCCCCGTGGGCCGGCGGGCCCTCATCGTCGGCGCCGAACACGTCTCCTACTCGGCTGTGATGACCCTCAGGGAGGCCGGGGTCCACGCAGTGGCCCTGGTGACAGACCTTCCGCGCCCCCAGTCCTACCGCCTGTTCGACGTCCTGGTCCGGATCGGCCTCCGGGTACCGGTCTGGGCCGAGACCTCAGTGGCCGGCGTGTACGGGCGCGACAGAGTGGACAGGGTGCTGGTACGGGGCCCGGGCGGCGACCAACGTTCGGTGGCCGTCGACACCGTCGTCTTCACCGGAGACTTCGTCCCGGACAACGAACTGGCCCGCCTGGCCGGTCTCTCCATCGATGCTGGCACCCACGGTCCCGCCTGTGGGGCCGGCGGCGTGACCACTGCAGCCGGGATCTTCGCAGCCGGCAATGTCGTGCACCCGGCCGAGACCGCAGACGTGGCCGCACGGCGGGCGATGTTCGTCGGCCGGGCTGCTGCGGCGTGGCTGCGCCAAGGCGGGGACGAGACGACGCCGAACGCGACAGTGGGGGTGCTGGTGGCGGACCCGTTGCGCTGGGTGGTGCCGAACAGGGCGCATCCCGTCCACCACGACACCGAGCCCGTCCTGATCAGGTCCCGTGTCTTTCTGGACCATCCGCGCGTGGTCGTGACCCAGGGTGGTCGGCGTCTCGCCTCCTACCGGCTGCGCCACATGATCCCGAACCGGTCGCATCGCATCCCGTCGGACTGGTGGGGACGGCTGCGGCCCGACGAGGACGTGCTGATCTCGGTGGCCTCTGGCGTCCAAGGGTAAGACATCGGGTCGAAAGGCCCACGGCGGAGGGCCCCCCGGGTCAGGACATTTCGGCGAGAATCTTGGCCTTCTGGTCGTTGAACTCCTGCTCGGTCAGGATTCCCTGGTCCTTCAGCTTGGCCAGCTCCTTGAGCTTGTTGATCAGCTCGTCGGAGTCCGGAGCGGCGGCGACCGGCGCCGCCTCCGGTGCCGGCGCCGCCTGCTGGGCCGCGCCTTCCTGCTGGGCGTACTTCTGTTGCTGGTGTCGGTTCACACCACCGGCCACGACAGTCGCGGTCCCGGCGATCACAGCCGTCCTCCCGACCGTCCGCAGCACCGGGCGGCGTCGCATCATCGGCATGGTTGTCCTCCTCCTCTGTCCGGTCTCTCGGATCTCAGCTCGCCAGGGCCTGCGCCAGCTCGTCCATCGCGGTCTCGATGAGGTCGGCCGGGATGCGCGCGCTGTCGACGAGCACCCCACCCGATCCACGCAGCGCCTCGGCGAGGGGCCTGGCCCACAGGTCCTCCCACAGGATGACCAGGGCGGAGTTGCCCGCCGGCAGGTTGGCGGCCACGTGGTCGAGGTCCTCGGTGTTCACCAGGCCTCCGACCTCTCCGTCGATGTCGCCGAAGGCCGCCAACTCGTCCATCTGGTCGAACTCGAGGCTGATGGTGTCACCCTGCTCGTCCTTGCCGACGAAGACCAGGTCGAGGATGCGTACCACCTCGCCGGTGACCAGCTTCTCGATCTCCGGGATGATGTTCCCGTTGAATTTGTTGCCGGGGAAGGCGATCACCGTGTAGCTGACTGGGCCGAGCGTCATCGTGTCTCCTCTGTCGTCTGTGCTCT
>Ga0181526_10000651_pt1 | contig 35966 bp, 35 predicted proteins | sample PEATcosm2014_Bin_35_FD_119750 | JGI IMG/M metagenome (GOLD analysis project Ga0181526, IMG submission 119750) | Peatland microbial communities from MTU Mesocosm Facility, Houghton, MI, USA - PEATcosm2014_Bin06_30_metaG | ecosystem: Environmental > Terrestrial > Soil > Wetlands > Peat | place...
GCCGGGCGGCGTCGAGGCGTGGAGCCCGGCGGCGGAGAAACGAACCATTGGATGTCTTCATGGCCCCATTTTTACCACCGCCACCCGCTGATCAACAGGGGGACGCTCCTTTACCGCTTACAAACCGTCGTCGCTTACTGCGGCTTGATTATGAGATTGAAAGCTGCTTGGACCGATTTATAACCCCATGTTAACTTTACTTACCCCCGCTGACTGACAAAGAAGCGGCCTATTTCTGCTGTTTTTTTGAAATATTTTTGACTGCGAATAAAAACGCATCGAGAGCTTCCTGTTTTGCCCCTTCTGGAAGCAGGCCGGTCACAACTCCTCTGAAAGCAGATTTGCCAAGACGCTTGCCCAATTCGTCGCTGACAATGGACGGCGATACCTTGTCATTCGCTTTTTGCGCTGCCGATATGACTTTTTCAAAGAAAATTCCCAGGTATTCGTAGCCGGCAACCTTTACAACATCTTCAAGTGTTAAAGCCAATACATCGGAAAAACTCAGCGTCGCTCTTCTCGTCTCTTGTGAGTATAACGCATTGACAAGAATCAGGTCTGTGCCGCCGCTGCGTTCCCACTTCGTATTCTTTTCAAAAGCTTCCAAAGTGTGGTTGTATTCTTCAGCATTAAACTCACTTTTGGCCGAGAACCCAACGCAAAAGAAATCAATATAAGCGGCCGAACGGTGATGCCAATAATTAAGGATTGGCATGATCTGTTCCTTGACCAGTGGTGTAAAGGGCTGGCCAAAGATCAGGCCAACGAGATGAGGCTGGTTCTTAGGCACTCTCCCCTGCTCAAATTGATCCGTCAATAAATTCAGTATTCGGTCATACACCGGTAAAGATGCTTGTGAAACGCTGATCCGGCTGGCTCCACTACGGTCATTGCCGAGATCAAATACGATGCCAGCACGGCCACTGCTGTCATTGCCGAGATCAGCAGGGCCAGTGCCGCCACTGCCAATGCCGCCACCGCCAGTGTGCTGGCAAGAGAGATGGGGCTGGTCTGCGCCAGTGCCGACACCTAAATTAAAGTTTTCCATAAAACTCCAAGAAATGCTATTGCATCCAATGCAACATAAAATTTCCAAAATGTCAATCCGTCGATGGATATTAAAAGTGGTTGGTGCATAAAAGGGTCCGTGCAGATGTCATGCGGCGTGCAGGCGTCGTCGCTTTTGACACTTTTCGCGTTCATGAACAGGCCCTCACCATCGCAGGGCTGGGATTACTCGCAAAGCTCAATACACGAATTGCAATTCCGATTTCCAGGCTTGGCCCCTTGCTATCTTTACGCATCAGTTGCTTCGCCAGCTGCCCGGCGCTGTTTGGGGCCTTGCAAAAAATCCGCAATAGTTACTATATCAACGAGCTGGGCCAAATCGACACCGTGGCCGCTCCCTTTTTCTGCGCATTACCATCGGAACCGGTGCGGAAATCAATGCGCTCCTGCGGGCTGCCCGCCAAACATTTTCCCCGACCGCGCGAACGTTTCCGTCGGCGCGCCCAAGTCGTGTTTCGTCAACACATCCCGGTCCCACGGATTTTTTGTCCGCCAGATGGAGAATCTCTGCCCGAGCGAAAGGTGAAGCGAATACCACGGCGACACCAGCAGTGTGTTGATCAGCGGATAATCCGTTCCATAGACCAGCCGCCCGGAAAATTCGGGCCGGGTCAGGGCCTCCTTCAACCGGCCCGGTCTGTTGATCTGCGTCAGCGCGGAAATGTCCGTGTAAAGATTGGGATATTGGCCCATCATCCGCGCCAGCCGGTCCGGCCCGCGTTCGTCTTGGTAAATTTCCGATGACGCAATGTGCGCCGCCACCACCGTCACGCCGAGACTCAACGGCAGCCGCAATTTGTCCGGGTCGCCCAAGTCCTCGGCCGCGCGCGAAAAGGATTTCTCCTCGCCGGTGTGCGAGAGCAGCGGCAGTTTTAACCCGGCCATTTTTTTGTAAAACGGAATGAGCTTCGGATCCTCCGGGTCAATCGCCATGATCGGTGGAATCCATTTCACCAGCACCGCGCCGTGCGCCTTCGCCCACTCCAGCCGCGCCAGCGCGTCCCGGCGATAAGGATTGACCGACGCGCCGAACAGCAGGTTCGTGTGCCGCGCCGCCATTTCCGCGACGAACTCATCCGGCACATAAACTTCCGTCCGGTTCGTGTCGAGGTTTCCATCGGCGTCCACCACGCCGTCGAGCGCGAGCAACACGGCCCGGCTGACATATTTGCTTTGGGCGAGCGATTCCGAAATGCGGTCGCCCACCAGGCCGTCGCCCCGCTGCAAAAGTTCCTTCTCCGAAACGCCATAACTGCGCAGGTAAGTTTTGAACCGCCAGTTGTGCCGCAGCCTGGACGAGACAAAACAGCCGCTGCCGCCCGCGCCGATTCCGGCGATGTGACAGTGCATATCAACGATGCCGGCGGGGATGGGTTCAACCGGGCGGAAAGGGCGCGCCGGCAGGTTGGTCCAGACCAGGACGGCGGCAAGGACGCCCGCAAAAATAATCTTCCGGCGGCGCGCGGCGGACGGAAGCGTCGGTTCCAAAGTTCTCATGCCATCATGCTACGTCAGAATCATCGCCGGGCGTGAATCGAAAAAATTGCGCGGCAGATTGAAAAAATGAATTGTGGCCATTCTTTCGTTCTGACGGAAATCAAGGCGCTGTAATTCTGCTCGACAATTGTCCGGCCAGTTGCATGAAATCACGGACATTGAATGTGTATATCCGGTCTGCCCCGCATTTCTCCGCACATGCCAGATGAAGCACATCATAGACCTTGGCGCCGACAACGTTGTCTTGTCCAAGGTTCAGGGAAAGTTCACTGTATTCCTTGCCAGTCTGGGCCGCTACCGTTGTAAGAGTTCATTGACTTTGGCAGTGGTAATCGGTTCCGCAAAATCACCCGTGAAAACCAATACGCTCCCCTTCCGAACAAGCTCTCCACCCGCATCCGTCGGCTCAAGCCTGAACCCGTTTCCCTCCACCGACAGGCGCAGTTTGTCACCCGGCAAAAGATTGAACTGCTCCCGCAACGGCTTGGGAAGAACCACCCGGCCAGCTTTATCAATCTGAATCGTTCCAGTCTTCATGGCAATCACAATACCATTTGTCAGCGAAAAATGGAAGAGGTCTTTTGCCTTGCCATGGAAGCTTCGGGCGACGGAACAGTCGGCACCCCCCCCACCATCTTTGCTCATCTCAGGCGACCCAAGTTGCCAGCCTGAAGGTTCGGGGCAATGTCCTACGGGGAGACAAGCCGGAAGAATTGGTTGCCCGAATTGGTCATGGGCAATGAGACACTGACGTAACCGGCGGCGGTGATGGTGTTTGTGGCAATGGGCGTCCAGCTTATGAGGTTGGTGGAGGTTTCGATCCTGAACTGCTGGCCGTTGGTTCCCGCAAACGCCAGATTCAGCGAATTGCACGAAGGAGCGCCCAACGTGATCGCATTCAACCGATACGCCTGAAAATTCACGCCGGTTTGGTTGGAATAAACGCTGACGGTTTGCGATGTCGGGACAAAGACGTAGTTGGCATTGGCAGGCGAAACGGCAAGGGAGGGAGAATCATCCACCAGGAACGCATAGTCGCCCTGATTGGTGGTGAGCGTCGAGTAATAGCCCGCCGTGACGGTTGCCTGGTCGGTGGGCATCAGTCCGGCGATCTGGCCGGAAAGGGTGAGGGTCAGGGAATATTCAAAAGCGCCGATATCCGGCGCCGGTCCGAAAGGACGGGAATAACCGCGCTGATCTGTGGCCGGAAAATCGGTGGGATCGGCGGCGTCAATGGCGGGACTGCCGGGCAATAACGCCATCGTGGGCGTCGGCCCGCCATAATTGCCCAATGGAGCCAGATCGGGGTTGACCCCATTGTGGCTCGTGGCGTTTGTCAACGAGTTCTGCCTGTCGGAATCGATATTGTTGCCCGCATCAACAATAGAGCCGAAAATGTTGGTGTCGGAGGGCGCGTTGGGGCAGAGAATGGAATTCTTGAGGGTCACGGCGCCTCCCAGATTGCCAACACAGTCCCCCTCGGCCACCCCAGGCGAACCCGCGGCACCGGCGGATCCGTACGGGTATGGATAATCTACGGCTCCCGCTCCCCCCGCGCCCGCAACTCCGGCTGAAACCGAATTCGAGGCGGCGGTGATATTTAAGGCCAGGAGCGATCCGGCCACGACGCAGAATGCGCCTCCGGCACCGTTGCCGCCATTCCCGCCGTTTCCACCATTGCCTGGTTGGTAAGGATGAGGTTCGTCGAATACGCCAGCGCCCCCCGTTCCACCTGCACCTGCAACCGCGCTGTTGCTCCAAAATGTGTCATTTACAAGGACGGTTGACCCACCAAGGCCGCAGACCCCTCCACCGGCGGCGTTTCCACCATTTCCACCGGCTGTGCCCGTGCCATTTTCCCCGTCGTAGCCACCAAGGCCCGCTCCCCCGGCGGCGCCCGTTGCGAAGTTTTGAGCAAAGGTATTGTTGGATGCAAGGAGGGTGCCATAATTGCCGATGGCACCGCCGTAGGCCGCACCGCTCGGGTACGAGTTGGCACCGGGGCCGGACGGACCACCTGTTCCGCTAATGGCAGTGTTATTGGAGAAAACACAGTTGATGAATGTCGCTTGGTTGGAATTAACCACGGCTCCTCCACCTGCCGAGCTGCCAAAATTGAAAGGTGAAATTTGCATGGCCGAGTTTCCGCTAAAAACGGTGCCAAACGCTGTTAGGATACCCGTATTGTAAACAGCGCCGCCACTACTTGTGATCTCCTGCTCAAGTTCGTTGGTGCCGATAGCACTGTTACTGATAAATGCGCAGGCTGTCATTTGCAGCGTCCCGGCGTTGTAAACAGCGCCGCCAAAACAGGCTAATCCCAGAGCGCTATTATTGCTAAACGTGCAGCCTGTTGCATTCATCATCCCGGTGTTGCAGACAGCGCCTCCGGCGCCTGCGGCCTCCCCATTAAGATTTGGAAAAGCACTGTTGTTGATAAATGCGCAGCTTGTCACTTGCAGCGTCCCGGCGTTTGAAATCGCACTTCCGCAAGCACCTAAAATTAGGAAACCCTGCGGGGGAGTTTGGACATATCCATTTTCCAAGGTCAAATTTGTCATGGCCACCGTTGTGTTGGAATTGACGATGAAAATCTGGACGGCGTTGCTGCCGCTGATGGCCACGTTGTGGCCGGTGGCGTCGAGGACGGTGTTGTTCGAAACCGTGATGGTATTCGTCAAGTAAATCGTCCCATTGAAGCCGAAGGTCACCGTGCCGCCGCCAGCCATCGCGCCCAGCAACGAACTTTCAGTCGGGCTGGACACCACCCCCGCCGCAAAAGCCCCCGAAGAAACACAAAGAACCGCCATCAGCCCCGCAACGGCAGAAAAACCAGAATGCTGGACTCCGGACATAATTGACGTATGGACTCTTATTCCAACAAATGCAACACAAATGACGCTCCCGACAGGATGCGCCAGCGAGCAGGTCCTCAGAATCGCAAAGCAGGGATCACCCGGAATGCTTATTGCAGCCATTGCAATTCCTGTTTCCGGGCTTGCCCCCTGCCAAGGCACATGGAACGTGGCAAAAATGACTCGCTTTGGCTGGCAATCTGGCACATACTATTGTCATGGAAGCGACTGTTTTAGAGCCAAAGAAACTGCGGCTTGATATTATCCAGCGCATCCAAGCGATGGATGACGAGAGCTTGCGTCTGCTCCACCGTCTTTTGTTGCTTGTGGAGAAAGAACGACTTTGGCACGAATTGTCGGCAGAAGCCGGGGCCGACCGCCGTTCCGGAAGAATTGATCGGCTGCCGGACATCATCCGCGAGGCCCGCGCCGAGTTGCGCAAGGGATGATTGTTTGCCTTGATACCAACACCGGGGTGCAAAGCCCTGGCAGAGGTCCATCCTTTTCATCCCATTCTTGACGCTTGGGTTGCCGGGCAGGCGACTTGGGCGGTGTCCACTAAAGTGCTGCTTGAGTATGAGGAAGTTCTCACCCGGTTGAGTGGTCCAGCCCGGTGGCGGAAGTTGGCGCGCCTGATGGATTTGGCAGAGCTGACCAGCGGCAACCTTCTTCGTGTGACACCTTCATTTCACTTCAATATCGTCATGGCCGACCCTGATGACAATATCTTCGCCGATTGCGCCATAACGGCTGGTGCCGACTATTTGATCACCGAGGATCAACATTTCGCCGCGTTGAGGGAGGCTGGATACAAACCGCAGCCCATTGCGCCTCGGGAGTTCGTCGCCAGATTTATCGCTCCCCCCGCCTGATTTGTCCCGGCGGCTCCATGCTGCGTGAATGGGTTGTGCAAGCGCCAGTCCTCACTCTTGACATTTTTTGCGTTCGTGAACAGGTCTTCACAATAATTCGAAACGCAGCGGGGAATTGTAATAGACCAGTCTTGCTGATGAGCATAAATTCCGTTCATGCAAAGCGCTTTTCAGGTCAATGCCACTTTGTTTGCCCTGTTCCTGGCGGCAAACCCCGCCTTTGCGGCGGGGCCGCAGGCAACCGGGGTTCAACAGGAAAACCACTTTGAAACCCAGGGCCCGGCGGCGGCAAAGATTGGTTACTTGCTGTTTCTGCCTCAAGGTTACGAAAAATCCAAACAACCCTGGTCGCTGATGCTGTTCCTGCATGGCGCGCAAGAGTCCGGCACGAACCTGGCCAGCTTGAAAAAGAACGGGCCGCCCAAGTTCGTGGAAACCCATCCTGACTTCCCGTTTATTCTCGTGTCTCCCCAATATCACTCGGGGAACGACTGGGACAAGAATACGCTGATTGCCCTCTTGGATGATGTCATTGGCAAATACAACGTGGACACGCGCCGGGTTTACCTGACCGGCTTGAGCATGGGCGGCACCGCCACCTGGTCGCTCGCAGCCGCCCATCCCGACAGGTTCGCGGCCATTGTCCCCGTTTCCGGCGTTGGCGACCCGGCGGATGCAAGGAAACTCGCCGCCTTGCCGATATGGGTTTTTCATGGCGCAAAGGACACGATTATTTCGGCACAGTGGTCCCGGCAAATGGTCACGGCCATCAGGGCTGAAGGTGGAAACGTCAAGTTCACCGAATACCCCGACTCCCGCCACAATATCTGGTCGAAAACCTACAACAATCCCGGGCTTTACAAGTGGCTGCTGGCTCAGAAACGTTGAAACCGCGCCGGCCCGCTTTCCCGGCAAAAATAATTAAAAAACTCATTTGACTATTGAATATTTGATGCTATATATAGTCTAAGAGAAGCATGAAGAACGAAATTATATGCGGGCTTCAGGGGCCGCCCAAGGCTGCGGAATCCAATACAAGAAATGGCCCCAAAAACCTTCGAGGCTGTTCCGTTATCGTTAATCCTCCCGACCAGTTACGCTTCAAGGCAGGCTCGCCCGCCGTAGCCGCTTCGGCGAAGGCGGGTCAAACCGATCTGCTCGGTCAAATTGGCGGGGAAAGTTGTGTAACTGCTTTAAAATGAGCTATTTACAACCTAAATCCGGTCAACCACGATCAAAGTCAGTCAAAGTCAATCAAACCAGTTTAAGGTTGGCAAAGGCAATGGCGGGCGGGGTTTTGTCGCTCCTGGTCATGGTCTCACCGAGCAGCGGAGGGGAGCCGCCGCCAGCGGCCTCAAGCAATGAGCCGCTCAAGCAAATCAGCCGCGACATCTTTCAATTGGGCGCGGTGCGCTTGGATAAAAGCCGGAAGACCGTCCAGTTTCCAGCCCAATTGAACATGAAGGAAGGTGTGATCGAGTATCTTTTGGTCAATGCCAGGGGCAAAACTTATGAAAGCCTGCTTCGGACCGACACCGAGCCGTATGACATCCATCTGGCCATGCTGCTCATCGGGGCCAAAGGCGCGCCGCAAACCCCGGCGTTGCTCAACGCTCCCACTGAGCCTTTCCATGTCAACCGCCCGACCGCCGCAACCAATTCGTCTCCGGCCCTGGCCATTCAGGGAGATTCTGTTACCATTGAACTGGCCTGGCAGATGGCCGATGGCCGAAAGCAACTGCCGGCTGAGGATTGCATCATGAATTTGGCGACAAAGACCAACGCCAGCCGCGGTCCCTGGACCTACAATGGTTCACGCGTGGTCAACGGGATTTTCCTTGCCCAGCGCGAGGCTTCCATCGTCGCCATGATTGACGATATTGACGCCCTGGTGAACAATCCCCGTCCCGGCAGTGACAACGATCAAATTTGGCAAATTAACAGCAACATTGTGCCGCCATTGAACGCGCCAGTCGAAGTCACTTTCAAACTGAAAACTCAAAGCAACAAATGAGAACTCCCATCCATTCCAGCTTCGCAACCTGCGCCATTCTCTCGCTGTTGGCCGCGGGCGCGCAATGTGGCGCGGCCCCATCCATTCCGCGCCCATCCGACGTCTCCTTCCGCAACGAAGTCCAGCACGCCATCGACAAAGGGTTGAACTGGTTGCAAACCAATCAGAATACAAACGGATATTGGTCCACCGCCGATCAACCGGCCGTGACCGCCCTGGCCTTGACCGCTTTCATGGGCGAGCCTTCGGGCAATTATCAATTGCATCCCTCTCCCGCCATTGACCTTGGTTACCAATTCATTGCCGCCCACGCCAGGCCCGACGGAAGCATCTATGGAAAAGGGCTGCAAAATTACAACACCGCCATCTGCATGATGGGCCTGATCGCGGCGCGCAACCCCCGTTTTGATCCCCTCCTGCGCCGCGGCCGCCAGTGGCTCATCAGCCAGCAAGTCCATCTCAACGAAAAAGGCAAACCCGATTCCCCGCTCGACGGCGGGGTCGGCTACGGGGACCACGGCCCCTATTCCGACATGAACAACACCATGACCGCCTTGGAAGCCCTCTACTACAGCAAATACCTGGACACCGACAAGCCCCCGGCCGCCGGCAGGGATTTGAATTGGGCTGCGGCGATTCACTTCATTCAGTCCTGCCAGAATCTGCCCGCTTACAACAAGCAACCGTGGGTCTCGGACGAGGCGCGGGACAAGGGCGGCTTTGTTTATTCCCCCGGCGACAGCAAAGCCGGCTCGTTTACCAACGCCCAAGGCCGCGTCGCGCTGCGCTCTTACGGCTCGATCAGTTACGCCGGTTTGCTCAGCTATATTTACGCCGATCTCCAGCGCGACGACCCGAGAGTGCGGGCCGCATTCGACTGGCTCCGCAACAATTACACCCTGGACGAAAATCCCGGCATGGGCCCGCAGGGACTCTATTACTATTTGCACCTCATGACCAAGGCGCTGACCATTTGCGGCGTCGATCAATTGCCCGCCGCCAGCGGCCAGGCGGTGGACTGGCGCAAGGACGTTGCCATGAAACTGATCAACCTGCAAAAGGCCGACGGCTCCTGGGCCAACGACAACGGCCGCTGGTGGGAACACGACCCCGCCCTCGTCACCTCCTATTCATTGATGTCGCTCGAAATTCTCTACCCACAGCTTTAAATCTCGATGAATTTGAATTGATATGTGCGCAACTTTCTGCAATCTGGCTTCCATGTTTGGAACACATCTCAGACAACACTCGTTTTTTGCCCTGGCGCTGGTCCTCGCCGCCGCTTCGCCCTTGCGGGCGGATGACTGGCCCAATTGGCGCGGCCCCCATCATAACGGCATCTCCACCGAGTCCGGCTGGCTAGCCAAATGGCCCGCCGACGGCCCGCCGCAGCTCTGGAAAGCTTCCGTCGGCATTGGTTTTTCTTCCGTCGCCGTCTGCAATGGCCGCGCTTATACCATGGGCAATCAGAAGGACATCGACACCGTTTTTTGTTTTGACGCTGATACCGGCAAATTGCTCTGGAAGCAATCCTATCCCTGTCCGACCGATCCGCACTTTTACGAAGGCGGCACCAGCGCCACGCCAACCGTCGAGGGCAATAACGTTTTTACATTGAGCAAAAAGGGGGACCTCTTCTGCTTCGCGGCCGATGATGGGAAAATCGTTTGGTCGAAAAATATTGCCAAGGAACTCAGCCTCGAAAGTCCCATGTGGGGCTTTGCCAGTTCGGCATTGATCGAAGGCAAACTTCTCCTGCTCAACGTCGGCAGCCTCGGCGCGGCCCTCGACAAATCCTCCGGCAAGGTCGTCTGGACGACAGGGACAGCCGCCTCCGGCTACTCGACGCCAGTCCCCTGTTCTTTCGGCGGCAAACCGGCGCTCGCTCTCATGACCGGCTCCGGAGCCGCTGGCGTGGACATGGCCACCGGCGCGCAACTTTGGCAATATCCCTTGAAGTCCGATTGGAAAATATTCGCCGCCGACCCCGTCCCCGCTGGAGATCGCCTCTTTATTTCGTCCATGTACGCCGGGAGCGGCGCGCTCCTCCAATTCCAGGACGGGACCGCGAAGGCCGTCTGGCAAAACGGGAATCTGCGCAACCAGCTCAATTCCTCTGTCCTGGTCGATGGCTTCCTGTACGGTGTTGACGGCTGGGCCGGCCCCACGTCTGACGCGGGTTTAAAATGCGTGGATTTGCAAAATGGCGCTGTCAAGTGGAATTATCAAGACGTGGGCGGCGGCGCGCTCATGGTGGCGGACGGGAAGATCATCGCCCTCAGCGACAAGGGCGAATTGTTCACCGCCGCCGTTTCCCCGCAAAGCTTCACCCCGATCTCACGCGTGCAAGTGCTGGGCGGCAGATGCTGGACCGTGCCCGTGCTGGCCAACGGCCGCCTCTACTGCCGCAACGCCAGGGGAGATTTGGTTTGCCTGGATGTAAAACCACATTAAGGGCGGAAGGAAATACACGCCGCCACCGCAGCAAACACGACTATGATCAAAATCGGCAGCAGTCCCACTAATGCGCATTGACTGCCCCAAAACAAGTAACGTTCCGCGGGGTTCCACATCGCGCCCCGGCCAAGTTTCACACGCCGGTAATGGACCAGCGACATTACGGCCATTGGAATCCCGATCACCGGCAATAAACCGAACAATCCCAGATCGAAACATTTCATGGAACGTTCAATCATTTCAATTTTGGTCAGCGGCGGATGCGGTTTCATTTTGAACCCGGCTGGTTGGTGACGGCCTGGGCGCTGCGCAACTGATTGGTCGAAGCCAGCGCGAGCCGTTGGGTTTGATGTTTGTCCACCGCGTTCACCTGCCGCCTCAACCAGTTCAACGTGGCGGTGTTGGCCGCGACAAAGATAACCATGATGAACAGCAGGATCAGAATGACCAGAACAGCCGAAGCGCCCTGGCCCTGGCGCGGTCGTTGGCAAATGGAGAATTCAGTTTTCATCGGATGATCGTATCGCCGGCCACAGTTTCAAAGGTGAACAGCGGCCGCCATCGCGCTGTCCTTTTGACTGTTTTAAGTTCGAGTTCCCAACGCCACGCCGCGACACCCCGGCGCAAATCGGATTGCATCTGCGATGATTTGACATTGGCGAGCCAGACCTTGATGACGGCGTCGGCGCTGGTTTTCCGACGAAGTTCTCCGTTGGAAAAGGTGTAAACAATCTCTCCGGCGGAGGCGGGGATGCGGAATTGTTCAGTGCCATTCGCATCCGTCAATTGCACCGGCCCTGTCGCCGCGCGAACGTCGGCCCGCCACTGATCGCCGGTGTGCAGGACGCGCACAATGTCATCCGCATTCCGGCGGAGCGCTTTGCTGTCGTCCCAAGACTGAAAAAATATCCTCGTGGCAACACCCAGCACAACGGCGAGCAAACCGATGTAAACCAGGCATTCCATCAGTGTGAATCCGCCGCCACCGCCCGTTTTGAGTGTCCTGCGAATTCTCATTTGACAGTCACCTCCCGGACGACTGGTCCAATACCCTGCTTTTTCGCGGACGACCATTCCAGACGAAGATGCCTGTCGGTGCGGGTCAGGAGAAACTGTCCCGGCGGCAGGTTGGCCGCGGCGTTGGCGTGAACGGTGTAAGGGTGCGCGCCCTCCGGGAAGTTGCGCCAATCCCCGGCGGCCAGGATTTCCATTTCACCGTCCACAATTTCCATCGCCACCGCCCGCTGATAAGTGGCCCGAAAAAGTCTGGCATCGGCGTTTACCGAGAAACCGAGCGGCAGCATGGCGATGATCAGAATGGCCATGGCCATGACCATTTCGGCCATCGCAATGCCGCGTTGTTTTAAGTGTTGACCGGTCCGGATCACCATAAAACCCCCTCATTAATAAGGGAAACCAGGAACATGAAAACGGAAATCACGACCGCCCCGACAAACACGCCGCTCCAAAGCACCAGCGCGGTTGTGATGCCGTGGGCGGCGGCTTGTTCCTCCTGAAAGGCTTTGGCGTCAAGCGATTCGTGCCAGCCGGCCAGCGCCTTGAGAAATCCGCCGGCCCCGTGGATCGCGTTCGTCAACCGCCAGCCGAATTCGCCGGAGTCATCCATAGCCTGGACCGCTTGGGTCAATTTCAGCCCTCGCTTCAAATCATCCACAGCGCAGGCGGCGCGCTGGCGAAATATCTTGTTGGCAGTGCAATCGGCGGCCAGTGCGACGGCTTCGGGTTCAGGAACATCGGAATCCAGCAGAACGGCCAGCATGGTCGAGAAATCGCGTTGCAGCCGTTTGCGCCGCCATGGCATCCAGTAGTGGACTCGCTGCAAAACCGGAAACCATGCCACGACACGCGGCCCGCCCATGTAAACGAGCGCCGCCAGCCACAGCAAAAGAAGAACACCGGCTTGGAGAGCAATCAATGTCCCGGCATGATTAAGAGTAAATTCAACGCCCGCAGTCATTGCGCCCATGCCAATGCCGTGGCTGATTTCCATATACTTTGGCAGGACGATCACCTTCAGGATTTCGGCCACCGCGATTCCCATCGGCGTGATGACGAAAGTCAGGATGACAAGATAGTTGATCGCGCCACGCGTTTGAGAGACCGCGTCCTTCAACAACTGACGGCATGCCGGCACCACTTTTCTCAAATCGCCGATTTTCCGGCCTGCCCTCAACATGGAAGTGATTTGCGGCGGCAAAAATTGGGGCACTTTTGCCAGCGCCTCATTGAGCGGCAGGTTTTGTTCCAGCCAGGCGGCCACCAGGTGGAAACGCGGGCCCATGGACAGGTCGCGGCTCTGCGAAACGGAAATCAATGTTTCCTCAACCGGCTGGCCTTGCTTGATGGCCGATTCGATCAAATCCAGAAACAGCCGCGCCCGTTCCGCGCGCCGCATCGGCAGCGTCAACAGGAAATGGACCAGCGAGAGAACGCCGCCCATCACAGCAAGCGAAATGCCCACCGCAAGCACCGCCACCATTCCAGCCATTATTTTATGACTAAAATCCATGGTTGAGATTATTTTTTCACCATTACTGCGTGTTCCCAAGGGCGTTCATGAATGTGGCAAATACGGTGATCACGGGCTTAATTTGCCCTATGATTATTATGCCCAGCGCCAGCACCGAACAGGGCAATACCGAATAAAGCAGCAATTCGGTGCGGTAAGACGCGCGGGACTGGTAAATTTCGGCGGCGCGCTGAAAACCGGCGGTCAAATCCTCGTGCGATTGCGAAACCGTCCAAACAAAAAGCGGCGGGAAAAGTTTTCCACCCGCCGCCATATCGGAGAATTTGCCCTGACCTGCGGCGAGCCGTTGCCGCCACCGGTCGAGTTCGGTCTCGGCGGGTGTGCCGCGTTCCAGTTGTTCCACAAGCCCCAGCGCGTTGTTCAGCGGCACGCCGCTTTTCAGCATCAGAGCCAGGGCTGACGCGATTTGCGCCAGGCTGGCTTCTTTGAATGCCGGCAGCCGCCAGCGCAATGCGCGCCGCACACGCGGCGTGGCGAGGGCCACAGCCATGGCTGCTACCGCGAATCCCAAAAGGACAGGCGGCACCCACAGGGTGATCAAGAACTTCGGCGTTACATTCTGCGGCACTCTCATGAAATTCATCGGTCCTATGGAGTCAATAAACTTGCTCAAAATGACGGACAAAAAGCACGACAGCAAAAAGGCGCCGAACAACACAATGGCCGGATACACCATCAACCCTTTAAGCCGTGTCCATATAACGTGGCGCCGCTGGTAATGGTCGGCCAGCATCGTCAAGATGCCGGGCAGGTCGTTGCTTTGCGCGCCCACTTCGAGCATTTGCCGGTACAGCTCGGGCAGTTGGCGGGCGCGCGCCGCCTCCCGCAAGGGCGTACCTTTGGCGAGGTCGGCCTCCAGTTTTTCCAATTCAGTGCGCAGCGGCCCCTGCCGCATTTCGGCGAGCAACCGCCGCAGCGCGCTTTCGAGCGGAATGCCGTCGCGCACCATGGCCGCGAGTTGCTGGTTCAAGAATGCAAATTCGTCGTATTTCATAAGCCGAAGACCCGCCGGTGTTCTGGTTCGTTGGTGATGCCTTTTTGCACAAGGACGCGCGCGGACTCTTCCAGCGCGAGCCGCGGCGCCACAGACTCCAACTCGTGCGCCCGGATTTGCCCGCGCAAGGCGTCGTCGGCCCGCAGCCATTCGACCAGCGGCACGCGCCCCTGATAACCGGTTTGCAAACACGCCCCGCAGCCTGTCCCGCGGCATTCCCGGCAAAGCTTGCGCAGCAAGCGCTGGTTCAAAATCAGTTCCACAGCGGCGGCGATGGCCGAGTGGTCCGCGCACAAAACGAGCAACCTCTCCAGCACGCCTTTGCAGGAACCGGCGTGCAAGGTCGAAATGACCAAATGCCCGGTCAGGGCCGCCCGCACGGCGATGTTGGCCGTTTCCTCGTCGCGAATTTCGCCGATGACGAAGGCTTGCGGGTCCTGCCTCAGCAAATGCCGCGCGGCCCGGGCAAAATCCAGCCCCCGCGCCTCGTTCACTTCCGTCTGCATGACCCCGGGGACGATTTGTTCCACCGGGTCTTCGATGGTGATGATGTGGCGTCCGCCCGGTTCAGCCAGGCAGCGCAAGCAGGCGTAAATCGTGGTGGTCTTCCCGCTGCCGGCCGGGCCGGTGAGCAGAAGCATTCCCGACGGCTGGCGCAGAAAACTCTTCAATTCCGCCGCCGCTTCGTCGGGAAATTCCAATTCGGCGATGCCTTTGGCTGCGAGCGGATTAAAAAGGCGCAGGACAATTTTTTCTCCGGTGACCGTCGGATACGTGGCCACGCGGATGTCGCTGCGGCCATTGACGGCGCGCTGGTCAATGCGGCCGTCCTGCGGCATCGAGTCCTGATACGTTTTCAATCGCGCCAGGAATTTGATGCGGCCAAACACACGTTCGGCAATGTCGCTGGGATATTTTGTCGCCGGAGTCATCATTCCGTCGAGGCGGAACGAAACCACCGCGCCGTCCGGCTCCATTTGCAAATGGATGTCGCTGGCCGCCGCGCGCTCGGCCTGATGGACGAGGTCTTCGACGATTTTCGGCGCGGAAGTTTCCGCATCATCCGTTGCCGCCGCGGGGTCTCCTTCAACCATCACCGCTGGTTGGAAAACTTTCATGGCTGGTCCTCGATCAACCTGTGCAGGCCGTGTTCGTCTTGCATGAGCCTGCCGAGGTTGTTGTGGAATCGCTCCACCGACTGGCGCAACTCCTGTTCATCTTTGCGCAAGGCATGGGAAAGCGCCCCGGCCATCCGGCTCTGCCAGAGGCAAAAACCCAGCATCAGGCAGGCCAGCGCCACCCGGCCAGCCCACAAAAGCCCCGGCATGAATGCCCGCCGCGCCGGCCGCTCCACCGGGACGGCGCGCAATTCCGCCAGCACGCGGCGCGGAAATGCCTCCCAATAATCCTCGTCGCGTTCCGGCACGCGCACGGCTTTCACCTTCGACTCCAAATCAGAATCTTTCATTCCCGTTCTCCCCCCGCTGCCAGCCATCGTTTCAACTTTCTCCGTGCGGCGAACACCCGCCACGAAATGGTGGTCTCCGAACAACTCAAGACCTCCGCCGCTTCCGCATGATTCAGGCCGTCATAAAGGGTCAACATGACGGCGGCGCGCTGTTTGGCGGGCAGTTTCAGCAACGCCTCATGCACCCGTTCGCTCCATTCATTTCCGGCCTGCGGGCCTTCTCCAGCCGCCTCTGGCGCGCCGTTTGCCTGCGCCCAGTTTGCCGTCGCCTCAACCCGGCGCGTTTCCCGCTGACGCCACGTCAAACAAGCGTTGATCGCAATGCGATAAAGCCAGGTGGAGAATTTCGACGCGCCCCGGTAAGAGCCGATCTGCCGGTAGGCTCGCAGGAACGTCTCCTGCGCCAGGTCCTCGGCGTCGGCCAGCGAACCGGTCATCCGATATGTCAGCGAATGAATCATGCGTTGATGCTTGCGTATGAGCTCTGCGAAAGCCGCAGGGTCGCCACTTTGACTTTGGAGCACCAAAGCTTCGTCCGGGTCGCACATGCGGCATTCCTTTACCCGATATGACGAGGGGGACGGGGAAATCCTTTGAAATTTTTTTGCATCGGCTCCGCCGGGGTTGGTGTTGATGTCCCCATCACTCCAGGCTGGCGATGTCGATATGCTCATAAACGGTCAGCTTGAGGGCAAACGAATGATCCCTCCACGCTGCAGCGGCGTCAATCAAAAAGCAGCTTACCGCGTGCCAGCCCCGAATGCGGGAGCAAATTTTTAATTCGTTTCGCCGAAGGCGGAAAGAGGCAGCGCTTCGCCGCATTCCAGGCAACGGGTGGCGTTGAAGATGGTGCCGCAATTGGGGCAGACGCCGCGCGTGGCAAACATGTCGAAGGCAGCGCGACATCTGCCGCAAACCCAAAAATTGCCGACAGGCGGCGGAGTTTTGCAGTTGGGACAGGCCAGGCCGGCGCGGCCCGGCGCGGCCGCCACCCGGGCCAGGGCGCGGGCTTGTTGCCAGCCACCCCAACAGTTCAACAGAATAAAGGCCGCCATGACGGCCAGCCACGCGTCGCGAATGGCGAAGATCAGCAACAGGACAACGGCAACGAGGCCGATGCCGCTGGCCACCATCAGGCTGCGGGCGCGCCCGAGAAAAAACCAAAGCAGCGAACGAAGGATTTGTCCGCCATCCAGCGGGTAAACGGGCAGCATATTAAAGGCGAGCAGACCAGCATTGATCAAGCAGAGGGTCGTGATCAAGTTGTAGAGATTCGGATTGGTTTCCGGCCAGTTTAGTGCTTTGGCCAAAAACCAGGCCGCACCGAGAACGGGAATTAGCAGGACGTTGACCAGCGGACCCGCGGCAATGCTCCACAGGGTTGCGCCCGGACGGGGCGGCGGATCGACAAAAGCCACTCCGCCAAGAGGCCAGAGCACAATTTGATCGGCGCGCCCTCCCACGCTGCGGCAGGCCAGGGAGTGTCCGAATTCATGCAGGAGCACGATGAGAAAGAGACCCAGATATTCATAGACACACCAGGACAGCGAGGAGTAACCGTGCGGGAGCTGCGAGCGGTAGCTGACTTGAAAAAAGGCCACCAAAAACCACGACCAATGCAGAAAGACATTGATCCCGGCAAAACGAAACAAGTGAATCGATCCTTTATTATTCGGCGCCATGGAGGCAAAGGGTGAACCCCCGGCCCGCAATAGGAAAGGCAGAATTAAGAATTAAGAAGTATGAAAAAGGCGCAAGTCTTTGAAATCTTGCAGTTTGCATTCACTTTTTCATAAATTCGATAGTAAGTCAGCGCGGGTTGGTTAATATCCGCGCATGGACATCTACGATCATCCGACGTTTCGCATGGCGTGCCAGCAATTCGATTTGGTGGCGGATCGGTTGCAGATTCCCGAAAATGAACGCGCGCGCCTCAAGTTTCCCAAGCGTTCCATGACCGTCGCGCTGCCCGTCCATATGGATGACGGGAGAACGGAGGTTTTTACGGGCTTCCGGGTGCAGCATCATTTAACGCTCGGTCCGACCAAGGGAGGCTTGCGGTATCATCCGGAGGTCAGGCTCGGGGAGGTGGCGGCGCTGGCCATGTGGATGAGTTGGAAATGCGCGCTGACCGGCTTGCCTTACGGCGGCGCCAAAGGGGGCATTGCCTGCGATCCGCGCATCCTTTCGCAAACGGAGTTGGAACGGCTGACGCGCCGTTATACCCAGGAAATGATCCCGTTCATCGGCGAAAAGGTCGATGTCATGGCGCCAGACATGGGGACCAATGAACAAACGATGGCCTGGATCATGGATACCTATTCCGTCCATACCGGCTACGCCGTCCCAGGCATTGTCACGGGCAAACCCGTCAGCATCGGCGGCTCCCTCGGACGCCGCGAAGCCACCGGACGCGGCGTGGGCTACTTGATCAATCGGGTGATGGACACGATTGGCCTGGACCCCGGCAACGCGCGGGCGGTGGTGCAAGGGTTCGGAAACGTCGGGTCGGTGGCGGCGTTTTCGCTGGCCAAATATGGGGTCAAAGTCGTCGGGATCAGCGATGTCGGCGGCGCGCTGCACAATCCCAACGGCATTGATCTTTGGAAACTGGACGAACATGCCAGGCGCGAGCGAACCGTCGCGGGCTTCGCCGGCGCTGAGGCCATCCCGAACGAAGAACTGCTCACACTGCCATGCGACATCCTGGTGCCCGCCGCGCTGGAACGGCAGATTACCGGGGCCAACGCCGCAAAAATCCACTGCCGCATTTTGGCGGAAGCGGCCAATGGACCGACCACGCCGGAGGCGGATGTCATATTGGATCAGCGGCCGGAGATATTTCTGATTCCGGATATTCTGTGCAACGCGGGCGGGGTGGTGGTTTCGTATTTTGAGTGGGTGCAGGATTTGCAAAGTTTCTTTTGGACGGAAACGGAAGTGACGGACAAGTTGTTCCGCATTCTGGAAGGCGCGTTCACGCAAACGCTGGCCTTGAGCCGGAAGCAAAAAGTTTCCATGCGCATGGCGGCGTTGAGCCTGGGGATCAAACGTGTGCAAGAGGCGAAGTGGATTCGGGGGTTGTTTCCGTAATCATGGCGCAGGATACTCCCAGACCCAATCGCCTTGGGTTCTATCGAACTGAGTTTCTCCAGGTACGCCGCCATCGTCTTTTTCATTCCAGCCGACCGAATAGAGAACGAACCGGCCATCGTCAGTGCGGCGGTATTTGAAGGATTCGCCGGTGATCGCGTCGTTGGGCAAATGAGCGGCGAAGTGAGGGACAAGTGCCTGGAGGTTTTCGGGGAATTGACCGTTGGCCAGCCGGTATCGTTCCAGAGCGCAGGCGATGGCTGCCTGATCTGTGGCGGTCTGGGCCATGGCCACTGTGCGTGGTAAAGCGCGATAGCCCCCCAACCATTTGACGGGTGATCTAACGCTGCTCTTGTCGCGATTACGGTTGAATAAGTTGCCGCCGAAGGTGAACTCAGCTTGACACTTCGCTCAGATGGGTGAATGGTGTGCATTGGGAATAATCCATGAAATTGTTGTTGGCCATAGTCTTTTTTGTTGCGGCCTTTTCCGTCGGGGCGCAGACGGTGGCCAACCCCTACCAAGTGCTGCATCCCATCATGAAAGACCGCAACCAACGCAACGCCCCGACCAGTTTGGATCGGGATCCAAGCGAAAAGGCCGATCTCGAAGGAACCGCCCCAACATCCCAGCCCGCCCGGCCCGCCAAGCTTCCGCCTGCCCAACCGGCCAAGCCCGCTGAGATCATTGCCCGGATCGATGCCGGCCTGGCGGCTTCCAAGATCAGCCTGCTCGGCACGGTCAATGGATTAAAAGGCAGATTTTACGTCACCAATATCGGTTCGCAAGAGGTCATTCCGCTGGCCCAGTTCGCCGTTTGCGACCAGAAAGGTTTTCAAGTCGGCTCCACTGCCAAAACCGGCCAGCCGCTGGCGCCCAATGACGTCGAGAAAATGGAAGTGCTGGCCACAAACCTAAATGCCGTCGATTTGAAATTGATGAAATTGACCGCCGGTCCCGGGAAGAAGTAATTTTTTCAACTTGGCTCGAATTTTAGGGTTCGACGGAGTCTCACCCCACCGGGAGAAGAAGTTACATTTTTCAAGTTGGCACGAATTAGGCTGAAGAAAATGTGTGGGGAGGCTGATTGAGAGAAAGTTCTTAGAACCGGGGCAAGGCTAGAGGTGGCTTGGGGATCCCGGTTCTGAGAACGTGCTGCGAACCACTTTCTCTCGATGCAGCCTCTCCTTTTTCTTAAAAACTGGCTTCACCAAGCCCATTCCGCTGCGTGAAAAACACGCACAATGCGTGAAAAAATCTGGATTTTTCACCCATTTTTTAAGCGCCCAAAATGACCGCCTCTTATTCTTCGGGGCATTTCCGCAATTCGGCAAGGGGCGTGACGGCTTCCTTTCCGTGGCATGAATTTGGCTGTGAAAAATGCTGATAGAGAGGTTGTTTGGAGTAAAGAATTTCCGGGGCCGGTTCGCTCGCGAGGTGAGGTGGGGACCCAGTCACGGAAAATTTATGGCAACTGGCTCTTTACCCAAACTTCCTCTCTGTCTTCCTGGAAACAGCGCCGGCGCCGGCGCGATTGGGGGAAAGAGGGACAGGCGGCAAATGGCAATTTTGCGTCGTCCGAGTTTGACATTGCCCCGGTTGGGCCGGTAGATTAAGTGCCACAACAGGCATTCTGAAGAACAAAAGGCTAGTGTGTCCGCCAAAGACGATTATTTGATAGATTTATTGATTGACATGGGCCAACTGAGCGAAGAGCAGGTTGCGCCCGTGCGGGAGGAAGCCGCTTCCAACGGCGAGGGCCTGGTCCATCTTCTCCTCGACCGAAAAATCATCCGCCCCATTGATGTCGCCCAGGCCAAGGCCAACCATTTCGGTTATGAATTCATCAATCTGGGCGATCTGCGCCTGACCGACGACGTTATTTCCTCCGTGCCGCGGCACGTGGCCAAGCGTTACCGGGCCGTGCCTGTCGCCAAACACGACCATACCGTGGTCATCGCGCTGGCGGACCCTTCGGACCTGGACGTCATCGATGCCCTCCAGCGCACGGTCAATGCCGATGTCGAATTGCGCGTGGCGGTGGATGAGGACATTGACGCCGCCCTCAACAAATACTACGGGGCGGCCGACGATTCGGTGAGCAAGATGATTCAGGACATCACCGAAGGCGAAGTGGAAGTCGGCGTTTCAAGCAAAACGGACGTGGCTGATGACGGGGCGGTTGTCGATGCCGACGCGCCGATCATCAAGCTCGTCAATACTTTGATTGTCGAAGCCTTTAAAGCGCGGGCCTCGGACATTCATCTGGAGCCGTTGACCAAGACGTTCCGCGTCCGCTACCGGATTGACGGCGTGCTGCACGAGATGAAAAGCCCGCCCAAGCGGCTGCAGGCCTCGATCATCAGCCGGCTTAAAATCCAGTCCAACATGTCGATTGCCGAGCGCCGCATACCGCAGGACGGCCGCATTCAAACGCAAGTGGGGAACAAATTGATCGACCTGCGCGTTTCGTGCGTTCCGACCACTCACGGAGAAAGCATCGTCATGCGTATTTTGGACAAGGAAGGGCTTCGGCTGGGATTGCCGGAGCTGGGTTTTTTTACCGATGACCAGCAGACGTTTGAACGGTTGATCGGATTGCCGGACGGCATTCTGCTGGTGACCGGGCCGACCGGTTCCGGGAAGACGACCACGCTGTATTCGTGCCTGAATTTCATCAACCGCCCGGACCGCAAAATCATCACCGTGGAAGACCCTGTGGAATACTTGCTGGCGGGCATCAATCAGGTGCAGGTCAACGAGACGGTGGGATTGACCTTTGCGGCGGCGCTGCGGGCCATGTTGCGCCAGGCGCCCAACGTCATCATGCTCGGTGAAATTCGCGACATGGAAACGGCCAGCATTGCCATTAATGCTTCGCTGACCGGCCACCTGGTTTTCTCCACCCTGCACACCAACGACGCCCCCGGCGCCGTCACCCGTTTGATCGATATTGGGGTGAAGCCGTTTTTGGTCGCCTCTTCCGTCCGCGCCTTGATGGCCCAGCGGCTGGTGCGAAAAGTGTGCAAGAAATGCGCCGCGCCCTATCAGCCGACCGACAGCGAATTGGCCACTTTGGATCTTGACCGCGGCAAAGTATCCGGCGCAACTTTCATGCGCGGCAAAGGCTGCAATGACTGCAATAAAACGAGCTATCGCGGGCGTTTTGGAATTTTTGAGATCTTTGTGATTGACGATGAGGCGCGCAAATTGATTTATGACCGCGTCCCGACCTCGATCCTGCGCGCCCGGGCGCGCGAAATGGGCATGCGCACCCTGCGCGAGGATGGCGCGCGCAAGGTCATGGCCGGGTTGACCACCGCCGATGAAGTCATCCGCGCCACCGTGGGCGATGCCGATTGAAAATGAAGAGTTAAATATTGTTCTATGTCCTACTCCATGTCCGATCTGTTGCAGTTGGTGGTTGCGGAAGGGGCTTCCGACTTGCACATTCGCGTCGGCGTCGCGCCGGTCATCCGGGTGCATGGCATATTGCACCGGGTGGACGGGCCGCCGCTGCGCCCGGAAGATTCGGAAGAGCTGATGCGCAGCATCACTTCTGAAGATTCCATCCAGCAAGTGCGCGAAAACGGCGGGACGGACTTTGGGTTTGCCTTCGGCGAGATGGCCCGGTTTCGCGTCAGCGTCTTCAAGGAAAAGGGCAACTTTGGGGTCGTCTTGCGGCAAATTCCCACCAAGCTACTGACCTTGGAACAAATCGGCCTGCCGGTCAACACGATCCACGACATCTTGCGCAAGCCGCGCGGCTTGGTCCTGGTGACCGGGCCGACCGGTTCGGGCAAGACCACCACACTGGCCTCGATGATCAACATCATCAACGAGGAGCGCGATGACGCGCATATCATTACCGTCGAGGACCCCATCGAATACTATCACAGCCACAAAAAGGCCATCGTCACCCAGCGCGAAGTCCATGTGGATGTTCCCAGTTTTGCCGAAGCGTTGCGGCGCGCCTTGCGCCAGGATCCGGACGTGGTTCTGGTGGGCGAGTTGCGCGACCTTGAAACCATGGAAGCGGCCGTCACCGCCGCCGAAACCGGGCACTTGGTTTTCGGGACCCTGCACACCACCGGCGCGGCCAAAACCATTGACCGTCTGGTCAACGCCTTCCCCATCAACCAGCAGGAAACCATCCGCATCCAGCTCTCCACCGTGTTGCAGGCGGTGATTTCCCAATTGCTGCTTCCCCGCATCGACAAGCCGGGCCGCATCGCCGTCTTTGAAATCATGATTAACACCCCGGCCATTGCGGCGCTGATCCGGGACAACAAGACTTTTCGAATCAATTCAGACATTCAGACCGGGGCGAAGTACGGCATGCTGACTCTGGACGGGTTTCTCATGAATAAATATCAGCAGGGCCTCATCGCCCGTGAGGAAGCGATCACCAAATCCCAGGATCCAACGACCGTCATTCAGAAACTGGCGGAATGGGAAGCCGAACAGGCTGAAAAGGCCGCCATCGCGCAACCCGAAATGGCACAATGAGCCCGACTACTCTTGATTCCCACACGATTTCCAGCCCTCTTTTGGACTTGATCCGGTCCCAGGGCATGTTGGATGACCTCCAATTGGATGAGGTCAAAGAAGAACATAATCGCAGCGGCAAAAGCATCAGCGAAATCCTCCAGGACTTCGGCCTGATGGACATGGACCAGCAGCTCCAGATTATCGCCACTCAAATGGGGACCGAGGTCGTTGATATCAGCCAGCGCGAGTTGACTCCGGAGATTCTCTCGGCTGTTCCGGCCGACGCCGCCCGCATGTATAAATGCCTGCCGGTCGCAGTCACGGATACCTCGGTGCATGTCGCCCTGGCCGACCCGCTGGATCCGACCATAGTGGACCAACTGGCCTATGTCATCCGCAAGGAAATCGTCCCGGTTGTCGCCGACCCGGCGGCCATCGAGGAGGCGGTCGGCAAGTACTATGGGGATGCCCAGTCCAGCGTGGCGGACATCATCAAGGAACTCGGCCAGGACAATGAAATCGCGCGCGAAGCGGCCGAAGCCGCGGCCAGCGGCGCGACCGCGGACTTGACCAGTCTGGCCAACGAAACGCCGATTATTCGCTTCGTCAATCTTGTCCTCTTTCAAGCCATCCAGGACCGCGCCAGTGATATTCATTTTGAACCGTTCGAGGACGAATTCAAAATCCGCTACCGCGTCGATGGCGCGCTCTATGAAATGTCGCCTCCGCCCAAGCATTTGGCGTTGCCGGTCATTTCCCGTTTGAAAGTCATGTCCGGCCTGGACATCTCCGAGCGTCGTTTGCCCCAGGACGGACGCATCAGTTTGCAGATTGCCGGGCGCGGCATCGACTTGCGCGTCTCCACCCTCCCCACCCAATTTGGCGAGTCGGTCGTCTTGCGCGTGCTGGATCGCGCGGCGGTCAATTTGGACATCAAGACCCTGGGTTTTCCCAAGAACGTTTATGACTATGTGGCCGAAGCCATTCTGCAACCCAACGGCATTATCGTCGTCACCGGCCCCACCGGCTCCGGTAAAACGACGACGCTTTATTCCTGCCTGCGCAGCATCAACAGCATTGAATCCAAACTGCTCACCATCGAAGACCCGGTGGAATACGAGATCGAAGGCATCATGCAGGTGGCGGTCAATGAAGCGATCGGCATGACTTTCGGCAGGGCCTTGCGCGCCTTTCTCCGGCAGGACCCCGACATCATCATGCTGGGGGAAATGCGCGATCTGGAAACATCGCAAATTGCCATCCAGGCCTCGCTGACCGGTCACCTGGTCTTGAGCACCCTGCACACCAATGATGCCCCGGGCGCGGTCACTCGATTGATCGACATGGGGGTCGAGCCGTTTTTGATTTCCTCGACCTTGATGGCGGTGCTGGCCCAACGACTGGTCCGGACCATTTGCAAGAAATGCCGCACACCATTCGAGCCGACCGAAAGCCAGCTTTCCCTGCTCAACCTGTCTCCGCACGATGTGGGCGACAAGGTGTTCTATTACGGGCGCGGTTGCGCGAATTGCAATGACACCGGCTACCGGGGCCGCCGGGGCATCTTTGAGCTGTTAGTTGCTTCCGAACCCGTTCGTTTGTTGATTAACGAAAGGGCGCCCACGGTCGTCATCCGCCAAAAGGCCGTTGAACTGGGGATGACCACTCTGCGCGAGGACGGCTTGCGCGGAATTTTCGATGGCGATACCACCATTGAGGAAGTCGTCAAATACACCTGAGTCTTATGCCAAAATTCAGCTACGTCGCCATGGACTCGAGGGGGAAGGAAACCAAGGGTACTCTCGAGGTCGCCAACCAGAACGAGGCCATCGGCCGCATCAAGGAGATGGGGTTCTTCCCCACCAAAGTGGTCGAGGACAAGGGCGCCCCTGGCGCCGGCGTGGCCAAGAAAGCAGCCAAAGGCAAAAAAGGCGGCGTCGATCTCAATTTTCAGATCAAAATTCCCGGGCTGAGCGGCCGCGTCAAATCCAAGGTCCTCTGCACCTTCACCCGGCAATTGGCGACGCTGGTGCAGGCCGGATTGCCCTTGTTGCGCGGCTTGCGCGTGCTCCAGAAACAGGAAAAGAGCGCGAACCTCAAAACCATTCTGGGCGATCTGTCTGTTGCCATCGAAGGGGGCAGCACCTTCTCCGAAGCACTGGCCCAGCATCCCAAGGTCTTTAATCGTCTTTTCGTCAACATGGTCAAAGCCGGCGAAATCGGCGGCGTGCTGGAAGTGGTGCTCAAGCGCCTCTCCGAATTCATGGAAAAGGCCCAGAAGATCAAAGGCAAAATCATCGCGGCCCTGTTCTATCCCTGCGCCGTCATGGTTGTGGCCACCGCCATCATGGCTGTTTTGATGGTTGTCGTTATTCCAAGGTTCAAGGAAATTTTTGAAGGCACTCTCGGCGGCGGCCAGAGTTTGCCCGGTTTCACCTCCTTCGTCCTCGGCATTAGCGCGGCCATCAAGGACCATATCGGACGCACCCTGCTCGAGATTCTTTCCGTTGTCGTCGTCTTCAACATCTTCATTCGCTTGAAATTTGGACGCAAAATATGGGACAAATTCAAACTGGTCGTCCCAGTGCTCGGTCCGGTGGTCAGCAAAGTCGCCATTTCCCGTTTTACCCGCACCTTGGGCACGCTGGTCAGCAGCGGCGTCCCCATTTTGCAGGCCCTGACCATTGTCAAGGAAACTTCCGGCAACGTCATCATCGGCAGCGCCGTCGCCTCCGTTCATGAAAGTGTCAAGGAAGGTGAAACCATCACCGCGCCCCTCGAAGCCTCCGGTGTCTTCCCGCCCATGGTCATCAGCATGGTGGATGTCGGCGAACAAACCGGCGCCCTCCCTGAGATGTTGATGAAGATCGCCGACAACTACGACGAAGAAGTCGATAACGCCGTCGCCGCCATGACGTCGCTGCTCGAACCAATCATGATCGTTTTTCTGGCCGTCATCGTCGGCAGCATCGTTATAGCGATGTTCCTGCCGCTCATCCAGTTGATGGAAACCGTCGGCGAGGATCCCAACAAAAGCGCAGGGAAGGACTAAAGCCCAGCTTGTTGGCGCCGTCGAACGGTTTCAATTGACGGTTTTATCGCATGGCGCCCGGCCCCTGAATGAATTCCCCCAGTTTTTGGGGGCTAGGCAAATTCCCGGGATGGGCTATAGTCGTTGCGATGAATCACCCATAATGTGGCAGACACCAGAAAAAACCGAAACTCAAAAAACTCGTAAATTTATGAAAATTGGAAAACCATTTAAAGGATTCGCAGTCGGATTGGGCGTGCTGGGTTTTGCCGTTTATTCGGCGATGTGTGGTGACACTATAAACCAGACGGGCACATCTGGCAGAACTTATAACGGCCTCGACGAGGGGCAAGGGAGCGCCAACCTCCTGCGCGATATTAATTTCGCAACCATCGCCAATGACGCGAACAATCTCTACATCACACTCGGTATCAATCCGGCAGGCAACCTTGCAACTGGTGGCAGTTTTAATTATGTCATGGGCATCACCTCCGGCAATCCCTCCGCCGGCGGCGACACCTCCGCCAATGCCACGACTCACGGCAACGCCTACGGCCGCGCCATATCCTTCGACAGTGGTTTCGGCGGAATGATGGATTTCATAGGAGTATTCGGGGCAGGGGGCTCCGGATCTGCCGGCAGTCCCTTTACCAGCTACGGGTTTAACGATTACGTTTTCGGAACGCCTGGTTCTTCCGCGCCTGCGGGCGTCTGGACGAAAATCGAGACGGTGTCCAGCGGCGAGCCGTTGTCCGATCAGCCCTCGACCAGCATCCCGAATCAAATCACCATCACCGTCCCGTTGAGTGACTTCGCAACAGGTTTTGCTCTCACTCCCGGAACAACTTTCGATTTCGACATTGACGTTACGGGCACCAGCGGCAATCAGACCGCTTATGGTTCACTGGCGGATACTAGCTTGGTTCAACCCGGAGTCCCAGCTGGCTCCGGATCCGCTCCTTACAGCTCCACATACCAATTCAACGAGACCATCCTTGATCAATACACCATCGCGGAGGTGCCCGAGCCGACCACGCTGGCATTGGCGGGTTTAGGCGGGTTGGCCCTGAAGTTGTTCCGTGGCCAGCGGAAGTAAGCCGGTTTGCTTTCAATGGCCCTGGTGCGCTGGCGTTGAACCGCATTGCGGAAACTCAATCCGGCCACCGCACAAGCCTTGCCCAGCTTCATTGGCCTGGACGCCCCCAACCCTGCGACGCGGTATTCTTTTGTTTCGCGGTTCAAATTCCGGATTGGCCGTCTTCATTCAGCACATTGCTGATTTGCGCCCGAATTGCACAAACGCATAAGCTTGCCAAGCTGGGGGGACTGCCTTACCGTGCCGGCTATGAAACTTTCTGCCAAAGTTGAAAAAGCACTCAACGATCAACTCAACCTCGAATTGCGCTCCGCCTACGCCTATCTCGGCATGGCCGCTTATTTCGATCATACCGCGTTCACGGGCTGCGGCTTGTGGATGTCGCTTCAGTCCCGCGAGGAACTGAAACACGCTGACAAGTTTTTCAAATATATTGTGGACCGCGGCGGCAAGGTCGTGTTGCAGGCCCTGCCCGCGCCGAGGTGCGATTACAAATCCGTTCTTGAGGCCTTCCAAACCAGCCTCATCCAGGAGGAGGAAGTTTCGGCCTCGATCAGCGGCATCTACGAAATGGCCGTCGCTGACAAGGACTACCCCACGCTCTCCTTTCTGAAATGGTTCCTTGACGAGCAGGTCGAAGAGGAGAAAAGCGTCGGCGACGTCGTGGCCAAGCTGAAGTTGGTGGGAGACAATCACAATGGCCTCTACCAAATCGACAAGTTCGCCGGCAAGCGGGCCGTGGCGGAAACGGAGAGCTGACAGGCCCGGCAAAGGGCCGGCTTCAGGGTGAATTTTCTTTCACCAGCCGCATTCTGGTTTGCCGCCACGCTGCCGGTGGTGGTGCTGTTTTATTTGTTGAAGCGCAAACGGGTGGTCAAGCTGGTTTCGAGCACATTGCTCTGGCAAAGATTTCTGGCCGAGACCCGGGCCAGCGCGCCATTCCAAAAACTCCGCCATCAATGGCTGCTGGTCCTGCAGTTGCTCCTGCTGCTGCTGGCCATCCTGGCTTTGAGCCGCCCATACTTCGCCGGGCAAAGCGCGGCCACCGGACTGCGCGTGGTGATCCTCGATGCCTCGGCTTCGATGCAGAGCACGGATGAAGAGCCTTCGCGCTTCGAGAAGGCCCGTGTCGAGGCCCTTGGCCTGGTGGACGGTTTGAAGGACCAGGAGGAAATGCTCGTCCTGCTCGCCTCCGCCGATACGGAGGTCAAGCAGGCGGCGACCGCGAACAAGGCGGCACTGCGCCGCGCCCTGGAAGACTGCCAGGTGACCGATTCCTCCACCCGCCTGACCGAGGCGCTGAGGCTGGCCGGCACGCTCATTCGCGACAAGCGCGATCCGGAGATTGATTTGTTCAGCGACGGCGCGGCGGGAGATTTGAGCGAATTTGAAAACAAGGGTTTGCGCGTGGTCTATCACCGGCTGGGGCGGCGCGCGGACAACCTCGGCATCACGACGCTCGATATTCGGGAGAATCCGGAGAACCATCACGAGCGCGCCATTTATACGAGCGTGGCCAATTATTCCACTAATGCGCGGCAAACCGTTTTGGAATTGCTCTTCGACAAGGAGGTCGTGGACACACGGCCGTTGACCCTGCAACCGGGGGAAACTTTGCCGCAGGTTTTCACCGCCGTGCAGGAGCGCGATGGCATCTTCACCGTGCGCATCGATGCCAGGGATGATTTGGCCGCCGACAACCAGGCGTCGATTGTCAGCCTCCTGCCCCAACCGATCAAAGTCCTGCTCGTTACGCGCGGGAATCGCTTTCTGGAAAAGGCCTTGCGCGCCGCCAACAATGTCAATCTGGCGCTGGCCCGGGATTTGTTGGACGGCGCGGAGAACTACGACATCGTGGTGCTGGACGACGTGATGCCGACGGTGTGGCCCAAGCCCAATCTCCTCGCCGTGCATGTCGCCACGACAAATTGGTTTGACGGCGGCTGGGCGACCCTCCAGGGGCCGGCGGCCGTTGATTGGAAGAACACGCATCCCCTGTTGCGCTACATCAATCTGGATAACGTGCAGATCGGCGAAACGCTGGCTGTCAAGACCCCCAGTTGGGCGGTGGCGCTGGTGGATGCGCCGCAGACGCCGCTCATTCTGGCCGGAGAACTCGCGCACCGGAAAATTGTCTGGATCGGCTTCGACACGTTGCAGAGCACCTGGCCGTTGCGCATTTCATTTCCGATGTTCATGGCCAACGCCGTCGAGTGGCTGAACCCCGCGGCGGCCAAATCCGGCCAGCTCCTGGTGCGCGCGGGGGAACCGTTTCGTTACAGCCTGACGCAGCCGGCCGCCACGGCGGAAGTGACTTTGCCGGATGGCAGCAAGAAAACCATCGCTCCGGTGGACGGGCGGGACATTGTTTTTGGCGGCACTTCAAGACAGGGGACTTACCGATTGCGGGCCGGAAGCAATGAAGTGACGTTTTGCGTGAATCTGCTTGACGCGGCGGAGAGCAACACCAAGCCGCGCGAGGAATTGCAGTTCGGCAAATTCAACGCCGTGGGGGCGGTCGAAATCAAGCCGGCCAGCAAGGAAATCTGGCGCTGGATCGCGGCGGCGGCGCTGGCGGTTTTAATGTTCGAATGGTGGTATTACCATCGGAGGACCGTTTGAACTGGCCGCTGCTTTACAACAGCCTTGGGGTCAGCGGCGCGGCCACGGCGGCGGCGGTGGCCGGGGGAGTGGCGGCGGCGCTGTTCTTTGCCGGGTTGGGCGGGACATGCCGGAAATTATTGCTGGCGGCGGCGGTCGCGGCCCTGGTTCTGCCGCCTTTCCTGGCCACCAATTGCTGGATCGGGTTGCTGGGAGAGACGGGCGTCTGGCGGTACTGGCTGCCGCTGAATATTTATTCGCCGGGCGGGACGGTTTGGATTCTGGCCCTGCTGAATTGGCCGATTGCGTTTTTGTTTGTGTCCGCCGCATGGCAGAGGGTGCAAACCGCGCAATTGGAAACGGACCCGTTCCTGCGGGGCGGCGCGCTCTTGCGCTGGCTCCTGCTGCCGCTGGCGCGGACGGCCCTGATCCAGGCCGCCATACTGACTTTTGTGTTGACGTTGAACAATTTCGCCGTCCCCTCCATTCTCCAGGTCAAAGTTTTTCCCGCCGAAGTGTGGGTGCGGTTCAACACCACATTCGATTATGGCGCCGCCCTGGCCTTGAGCTGGCCGCTGGTGCTGGCACCCCTGGCGCTGGTGCTTTGTTTTCGCGGACGGGCCACTTCGTGGTCGTGGCAATCCAGCCCGGCGGTGGCCCGGTCTTTTCGCCGGCAACTGGGCGGGTGGTGGCATTGGTGCGGCGGAATGGCCGCCGTTTTTCTGGTGGTCTTTTCGCTCGGTGTGCCGCTGTGGCAACTGGCCGGGAGCCGCCAGACATGGCACGAGTTTTGGCCGGCCCTGGCGGCGGGCCAGTCCGCCGTGGTCCATTCGGCGGCATACGCCAGCCTGACGGCGACGCTGATTGTTGTCCTGGCGCTGATGACGTGGCGAAGGGCGCTGGATACGGTGCTGTGGCTGCCTTTTTTCATGCCGGGCGTGCTGCTGGGCATTGCGTTGATTTGGATTTTCAACCGCCGCGGACTGGAGGCGATCTATCAGAGCGCGGCCATTGTGATTGTGGCTTATGCCTTGCGCTATGCGGCGCTGGGTTGGAACACGGTGGCCCGGGCGGTGCGCGCCACGGACCAAAGCCTGGCGGCGATGGCCCGCCTGGAGGGAGCGACCTCCTGGCAAATGCTGCGCCATGTCCATTGGCCCCAAATTTTCGCCCCGTTGGCCGCCGCCTGGTATGTCACCTATTTGTTGTGCCTGTGGGACGTGGAAACGCTGGTCTTGATTGTGCCGCCAGGCGGCGAAAGCCTGTCCTTGCGCATTTTCAACTTGCTGCACTACGGCCATAATACACAGGTCAACGCGCTCTGTTTGTTGCTGATGGCGCTGGCCCTGTTGCCGTTGCTGCTCGCGGCCGCTTTCAACCTGTTGAGGTCCGTCCGGCGTCCGCACCCGGCCCTGGCGGCGTGCGCCGCTTTTCTCCTCGCGGGCTGTTCCGGCGAACAGCAAAGAAGCGCGCCGGTCCAAAGCCGGTTTTTCAGCCGCGTCGAAATCATCGGCACGCGCGGCGCCGGCGTCGGAGAACTCAACAAGCCGCGCTCGGTCGCGGTTGATGCCGGCGACAATCTTTACGTGGCGGACATGACCGGGCGCGTGCAAAAATTTTCGCCGGAGGGCGTCTGCCTCTCTTTCTGGCAAATGCCGCACACCGAAAAGGGAAAACCCAAGGGCATGTGCCGGGACGGCGACGGCAACATCGTCGTGGTCGAGCCGCATTATTCTCGTGTCAATCATTTTAATCCCGATGGCAAACTGGTGGCACAATGGGGAGTCCACGGGACCAACCTTGGCGAGCTGGGCATGCCGCGGGCGGCGGCGGTCAACGCGCGCGGGGAGATTTACGTCTGCGAATACACCTTGTCGGAGCGGGTGCAGTATTTCACCGCGCACGGGGGGAAGTGCCTGGGTTCCTTTGGCCGGCTGGGCGACGGCCCCGGCGAATTCAGCCGCGCCGAGGGGCTGGGCATCGACGGGGAGGGCCGGATTTATGTGGCCGATTCCTGCAATCATCGCATCCAAATTTTTTCCGGGGACGGAAAATTTTTGCGCGCTTACGGACGGGCCGGCTCGGGGGCGGGCCAGTTGAGCTATCCGTATGACGTGCAAGTGGACCGGTCCGGACTGCAATTCGTCTGCGAATTCGGCAACAGCCGCGTGCAAATTTTTGATGTCAATGATCAGCCGCTGGAAATCCTGGGCGGCCCCGGCGGCGCGCCCGGCCAGTTCAGCAATCCGTGGGGCCTGGCGCTCGATTCCAAAGGCAATCTGTATGTGGCCGACGCCATGAACAACCGGGTGCAGAAATTTTTGCGCAAGAACACGGCGCTGGCCGGCGCTCCGTCCCGATGACCTTTCAATTCACCGACCCAATGTGGTTGTCCGCCCTGGCTGCGGCGGCCCTGTGGGTCGTCTGGCTGTCGCGGAAATCCGATGTCCAAACCGGCCCATGGCGGCGCTGGACCTCCCTGGTCCTGCGCTTGCTGGTTGTGCTGGCCCTGGGCCTGGCCATGGCCGGGCTGCAATGGAAAAAGCCCATCGAAGGCATGACCGTCTTTTTCATGCTCGACCGCTCGCAAAGCGTGCCCTCGCCGCAACAGGAATTGGCCCGCGCCTTTGTCAATCAAACGGCCGCGGAAAAAAAAGCAAACGACACCGCCGGCGTGCTGGTCTTTGGCAGCGAAGCCGCCATCGAATCCCGGCCCAATGCCCGGGTGGACCTTCGCCAGGTCCAGGCCGTGGTGGGCGTGGACCGGACGGACATGGCCGGCGCGATTCGTTTGGGCACGGCGGCCTTTCCCGAGACCGGCCAAAAGCGCCTGGTCCTGTTGTCCGACGGCAATGAAAACATCGGCGACGCCATGGCGGCGCTGGCGGCGGCGCGGCCCCTGGGCGTCAGCCTGGATGTTGTCCCGCTGGGCGTCAGCCGCGGCAATGACGTTTCGGTGAAAAAATTGTCCACGCCCAGCTCTGTCAAGAAAGGGCAGACGTTCGAAGTGCGAATTTTTGCCCAGGCGGACCAGGCGCAAAGCGCGACCGTCCGGCTCTATCGCAATGAAACGTATCTGGGCGAACAAAAAGTCGAACTGAACGCCGGAAAAAATCTTTTCACCTTTCCGCAAACCCTGACCCAATCGGGCTTTTACCAATACGACGTCCGGTTGGAAGCCCCCGGCGACACCGTGCCGCAGAATAATCGGGCCACGGCCTTCACCACGGTACTGGGCATTCCGCGCCTTTTGATTGTTTCGAGCGACCCGAAAAAGGACGGGCTGCTGGCGGCGGCTTTGCACAGCAGCCAACTGGATGTGAAATTGACGGACAAGTTCCCCGCCAGCCTGGCCGAAATGCAAAGTTACGACGCGATTTTTTTGAGCAACATCGCGGCGGGCGATCTGGGGCCGGAGGCGATGCGGCTGCTGGAAAGCGCGGTGCGTGATTTCGGCGTCGGTCTGGTCTGCATCGGCGGAGACCAGGCTTACGCGGCGGGCGGCTATCGCGGCACGCCCCTGGAAGAGATGCTGCCGGTGGAAATGGAATTGAGCAGCAAGAAAGTCCTGCCCAAGGGCGCACTGGCCATTGTTTGTCACGCGACGGAATTTCCCAATGGCAACCAATGGGCGCGCGATATAGCATACGCCGCGCTGGCCGCGCTGGGGCCGCAGGACGAGATGGGCATCGTGCTGTGGGACGGCCAAAATCGCTGGCTCTTTCCCCTGGCCAAAGTGGGCGACAAAATGGCAATGGGCCGCCAAATCCACGGCATGAACCCCGGCGACATGGGCGATTTCCAAGGCCCGATGCAGATGGCCTACGACGCGCTGATCAAATCCAGCGCCAACCTCAAGCATTTGATCGTGTTCAGCGACGGTGATCCCGCCGCGCCGCAAACGAACCTGGTGCAGGACATCGTGGCCCACAAAATCACGATCAGCACGGTGATGATCGGCGGCCACGTCGCCCCCGACACGATGTCCTGGCTTGCGGCTGCGGGGCATGGCCGGTTCTGGGAGGTGGATTCCGCCGACGAGTTGCCGCAGATTTTTGTCAAGGAAGCTTCGGTCATATTGAAGTCGGCCATTTTCGAGGAACCGTTCAAGCCGCAAATGCGGGCGGCGAGTGAATTGGTCAAGGGCATCGGGCCGCAGGAATTTCCCCAACTCCTGGGCTATGTCTGCGCCACGCCGAAGGGCCGGGCGGAGGTCCCGCTGGTCACGCAAAAAGGCGATCCGCTGCTGGCCCATTGGCAATATGGGCTGGGCCGGACGGTTGCTTTTACGTCCGATGCGCGCGCCAAATGGGCGGCCAACTGGCTGGGCTGGCAGAAGTTCCAGCAGTTTTGGCTGCAAGTCGCGCAATGGAGCTTGCGGCGCGTCGAGGCGTCTGATTTCAACACGGAAGTGGCCGTGGAAAAGGGCGAGGGCCATATCAGCGTCGAGGCGATTGATGCGAAGGGCAATTACCGGAACTTTCTCAACCTGCAAACACTGGTGATGAGTCCGAAAGGCGAAAGGCAGGTCCTGCCCCTGCAACAAACCGGCCCGGGCCATTACGAGGCCGTCTTTCCCACCAAGGAAGTCGGCCCGTATCTGATGAATTTGACCGATCGGGCCACGGGCCAATCGCAGGCGCTGGGCCTGAGTGTCAACTATTCGCCGGAGTTCGACGATTCCGGGCCAAACCTGAACCTGCTGCGGCGCCTGGCGGAATTGGGCGGCGGCAAAATTCTCGATCCCGACGCGGACAATCCGTTTTTGCACGACCGCAAAAAGACCTTTCAACCGCTGGACCTGCGGGATTGGCTGTTGAAATTTGCCATTTTGTTGTTTCCGCTCGACGTGGCCGTGCGGCGGATTCAACTGGACGCCGCCGATTGGTCGCGGGCCGCCACAACACTCCGGCGCCGGCTCTTTTTCTGGAAAGGCATCCCGCGGACGAAGGACGCGGACGAATCGCTGGCCGCCCTGCTTGGCCGGCGCGAGCAAGTCCGCTCGCAGCGCCCGACGCCGGTGACGGCGCCCAGCCCCGATCTGTTCCGTCCGGAAAAGCCCGCGGCCATTGCGGAAGCCCAACCCGGAAAGGAACCCTCTGCGACGCTGGCCGGTGAGTCGGCAGTCACGGAAAAGGAACAGCCCCCTGAGAGGACCACGACCAGCCGTCTGCTCGAGGCCAAAAAGAGGGCGCAAAAACGCGGGGACCGGGAATAATGGCACCATAGAACTAACGCAGAGTCACGAAGACGCCAGGACGCAACGCGGCAGAGCCGCAACCAAAGCGCCAGGTCTGAATTGACAATTTGTTATTGAGAATTTCTCATTTGTCATCCGGAAAGAAGGTTCGGAAGATTTTGCCAAAAATGCGCAATTCTCAGGAATACCGCTGCAAAGAAAAGTCGGGTTTCCGTTGAGTTTGCCTGCTTCGAAACTGGTTTGATTCACTTTGACTGGGTTTGATCCGCCTTCGCCGCAGCGGCTACGGCGCGGCAAGCCCCCCATTTTGCAAATGATTCGTATCAAGGCATTTGCATAATATTTGCCGGCAATTTGACCGGCAGGATCGGTTTGACTGGATTTAACTTAGTGGATAACTTCTTAAATGCACTAACGTATTATTATTGCATTTTTGGGGCGGCGTGCTATGAAATTGGCATGCCGCGACACAGCCCTTTTCATATCGTGTTGTCAGACTCAGAAAAGCGGGAATTATCCCGGCGTGCGGCCCAATATACGTTGCCGTATTTTGAAGTCGCGCGCGCCCGAATGATCCTCCATGCCGCCGAAGGAATGACCAATGATGAAATCGCCCGGCGCTTGGATACGCGCCGCGAAGTGGTCAGCTTGTGGCGCAAGCGCTTCTTCACCGAACGC
>Ga0181526_10000653_pt1 | contig 35911 bp, 35 predicted proteins | sample PEATcosm2014_Bin_35_FD_119750 | JGI IMG/M metagenome (GOLD analysis project Ga0181526, IMG submission 119750) | Peatland microbial communities from MTU Mesocosm Facility, Houghton, MI, USA - PEATcosm2014_Bin06_30_metaG | ecosystem: Environmental > Terrestrial > Soil > Wetlands > Peat | place...
GAAAGATGTCCAGGAAGGGAATCAGCAAAGTCAGGGTGCTGCACGATCTTAACAAATTCTGAAGCCACAAATTCTCGAATTGCAGCATCCGCTTGGGCAACATCCTCCACGATGCTGGCGCGCACGGCGGGTTGCTCTTATCCAACCGTCGCACGAGCCTTGCGTCCGCTTGGAAGTTTATTGGAGCGCAACTCGGATCGTCGTGTTGCGCTTCGCTGGTTTCCCAAGGACGAGTTCGCCCGTTTGCTGGCCAATGCCGATCGTGCCCGCTTCACCGTTCGCTACTCGGATCAGTCAGGACAGCCACGTTCTGCTGAATCGCAATTGCGGCGCTTGGAAAAACTCAATCCACCCGGCCTCGCCATTGGCGGCGTCCTCGGAGCAAAGCATTATTTCTCCGACCTCGACCTCGTCGGCACGCCACGTCTTGATCTCTCGCTACATTGCCCGGGCTGGCAGATGAATCTGGACTTCATCGGGAAACTTGATCCGGCTCTGAGACGGGTATCCGACCCGCTCCAACCCGCAAGCCTCGTTGTCCACGCCATTCGTCACGCCGACGCGCTATTCACGCCTCGCGCTGGAGGCTTGGCTTGGGCCGATCCGGTGGAATGTCTGCTCGATTTGCATGAAGCCCGGCTCGCAATGCAGGCGTCGCAATTCCTCGAAGCCCTACAGCGCAATCGCCCGGTAAAGCCATGAAGCCCAAAGCCGAGGAAGCCAATGTCCGGCACTTCACTTCCAACCAGGCGTTGCCAGCCTCCATGGCCCGAAGGCCAATCACGGCCGCTGCGGTCTGGTCCCGGCCCAAGCTGGGATAATCAGTCAATACTGCTCCAAGAATGGAGGTGTAGTTGGGCTTCACATAAGGAAATCGAACGGCTTCGCGGTAATTCGGGTTTCACTGAAGCCGTCGACATCGGCGACGCGGTGGTCTGTCTGCCCCACGGTTGGCGAGGCGGAAGATTCGGTCTGAATTGCGTTAAAGGCTTGATTTTGGGTGCGACATTATTGTTGGATTGAGCAGCCCGGTGCCGTTTTAGTGTTTATTCGTTCAACCATCTGATTTCTCCTGACGGTGGATTGCTTGAAGGATACACACTTGTTCGCTGAAGTGTTTGTTCGTTCAGCCATCTGATTTACTCCCCATTTTTACTCCCCATAAACTCCCCATGACCTATTCACCGTGAGCCTGCCGACCGACACCGTTATAGATTGACTTACCTCGGAAGAGGCATATCTTACGAGGGAGAAAAATGGTTGCAGCTGACTACGGATCAGAAGGTTAGTGGTTCAACTCCACTTGGGTGTACCACGTTATCAACGACTTACGTAAACTGCCCGTTCACCCCCATGCCGGAGTAGTATATATAGTAGTATATTGTGCCTCTTTGGCTCAGGCTGTTTCAGCGCGATGCATTTTTCATGATCCTGGCCTTCGGGCACCCCGTGGAGGCGGTAAATCAAACAAATCTGAGAGGACGGTGATTTTGCCAACACTCCCTTCCGTGCGCTCTCAACTCGTTGCTCAGCCGTTAACCTCTTCGCCCGCGCCCTTCCGCCCTTGAGGCCACCGAGTCGGCCAAGTGCGACCGCTGCAGCATGCTTTTTCGTCTTTGCCATCTGCAACAAATCTCACAAAACCTTAGCGGTTGAAAGCCGCAATTAGGCCGTAAACCAACAAATAATTCTCAATCTTCGTTCCTCTCCTGCGTATGTGCCAATCGCAAGCATGGCGATGAAGATGAAAACGTTCCTACGACCATGCTGATCAGGCTTCGACTTTCTGCCGTAATGTGGTATAAGCCCTGGAATGGCAGAAACCTTGAATCCAGAACGGGGGGCTTGCGGCTGCCGCGAGAAGAAGCAGTGGATGCTGAACTAGTCGCTTGCGGTGGGTTGCTTTATGCTAAAAACGATCAAACTTGAAATCAAGCGAAGAGTAGATTGTATTCGAGTCCCGGGTCCTCACATTCCCCACGAGCCCACCGCCCAGGTCGCTGCAAATCCTCGAGCATACGATCAAAAATGTTCTCTTCGCGACGCTTGGCAGAGAGCAATCCCTTTACATTTTCCATCACAAACACTGGCGGGCGATGGACAGTCAAAATGCGCAGGTATTGCCGGTAAAGGGTGTGACGCGGGTCCGAATCATATTTCTCCTGCCCTTCTTTACCAATGACCCGCGACCGGCCTACAATAGAATATGCTTGACATGGAGGTCCACCAATGAGCACCCATTTAGCCGTGTCGGCAAGAGCTTCACGAATTCGATGATCAATCTGTCGCTTTGGCAGGCCTGCGCTGCCCAACGTTGCATTCCAAGCTTCATGCGCTGCCGCAGCTGCTTCTTCAGGAAACTTCTTAAATAACTCCTCACGCGACAGCTTTTGGCATAGATAATCGTAATACGCCTCGGAACCTTTCCGACAGAAAAGTTCCTGAAAAAGGCTCGAAGTTCCAACGTGCGATGGGCGCAGACCTCTTTCTCAATGGAGATTGCAATTTTGAACATCCGCGCTCCCTCTGATTGCAGCGCGGAGAATCCTTCACCCAGCCCTCCTGGGCCTGCGAATAAATCAACGACTGGAATAGGTGCTTTCAAGGAATCAAGTTTGTGTTAGAATTCCCACCGATCGGGCAGCTTCGATGATGGCTGCGCCGTGCTTGGCCTGCTTGGCTGTCGGCATTCTTCAAAAACAGATTACGGCGGCGGCTTTGGACCGCTAAACAGCGGCAACGTTTTCTGCCACGTTTCCACGAGAGTCAACTTACACAACCGGATTTTGCCGGTCGCCGCGGCGTCGGGTTTCTCAGCTTGGGCAGCCAAGTGAAAGCGCTCTCATCCGGGCAAGGCAACGCCAGCACGGGCGGCGGACCCTGCGGCCAAAGTCCGCTGGCTGGAGGCAGTCATCGACCAGGTGCAGGTCGTGGCTGGCCAAGGATTCCCTGCGTTGTTGATTGACTTCGACAGTGGAGACCGCGTGGACATCTCTGACGCCAGGCAAGTGGAGTTGGCGTAGCCGTAGGCCGGTCCACCGAAAGCCGGCCGAACATAAGGCATGAAAACGAATCACATTCAGGAAAAATCTAATTCTATAAATATATGGTTGACACGCAAAAAGGCCGCAGCCAAAATATCGGTCTCCGAGCACACAGTAGACCGGAGGGCAATCCCCTGGCAGGAGGAGTCGGTCCCATTTAGGCTGCGCTACAAAATCCTAGATTTAGGATCAGGGACGCCAGAGGGTCGGCGTTACTTCGAGCCAGACGTAGAGTCGTTGCTGGTGACTTCCGGTCGACGGGATAGGGCGTCCCGCTCTGGCATCTGAAAACAAGCCAAACTGGGGTATACTTCAGCGGAGATCGCCTTATTTCATCCGAGCGTGAAGGGACTCGAACTTGCATATCGAGTCCCGCCCCAGAACCGTTCAATTTTAGATAGGATATGATACCTTCAAAAGTCATTGACACGAGACGACGTTGTAACTAATGATGTAATAATTATGGCATCACTGCGACGTTTATCCAACTCGCCATTCTGGATTGCCTGTTTCACCCTGCCCGATGGACGCAGGACCAATCGGAGCACAGGCACCAGGGACAAACGGCAGGCCCAGCGCATTGCGGCGCGGTATGAGGACGCGGCGCGAGAAGCCCGGCGAGGTCGATTCACTGAGGCGCGGGCGCGGAAGGCCATCGCCGACATTTTTACCCTGGCCAACAAGGACACGCTGGCCAGCTCCACCATTGAGGATTTCATCCAATCGTGGCTGAAGCGCAAAGAGATTGAAGCGGGCACCAGTACCCATGCGCGATATGCGGCGATTATGGATGACCTCCGAGAGTTCCTGGGGGCGCGGATCAAGCTGGACATCGCGCACCTGACCGTTAAGGAAATTACCCAATTCAGGGAGGCATTGGCCAGGCGGCTCACGCCGGGCTCGGTCAATATTTCGATGAAAGTGGTGAGGTCGGCGCTGGCTCAGGCGCGGCGTGAAGGGCTGGTGGACACCAACGAAGCAGAGCGTGTCAGCTTCCTGAAGACCCGGCGCGTGTTTGAGCGGCGTCCGTTCACCTTGCCGGAACTCAAGCGTATTCTGTCCGTGGCCAGCGATGAGTGGAAGGGCATGATTTTGGTGGGGCTCTACTGCGGCTTGAGGTTGTCCGACGTGGCTACGCTGAGGAGGGGCAATGTGGATCTGGCGCAACGGGAACTGGTCGTTACGACACGGAAGACCGGGCGGCGTCAGGTCCTCCCTTTGGCGGTGCCGTTGCTTCGCCACTTGGAGAGCATTCCCGCCAGCGAGAATGCGACCGAACCCTTGTTCCCGAAAGCCTATGCGACCCGAGGACGGAGCCAGTGCGGCAGCATGCTCTCAAGTCAGTTCCACGGCATCCTCGTGGCCGCTGGACTGGCCCAGCCGCGTCCGCACACAAACACCGGCAAGGGCCGGGACACCAGGCGCGAGGCCGGTGGGCTGAGTTTCCATTGCCTGCGGCACACAGTGACCTCGCTGCTCAAGAACGCTAGCGTGAGTGACGCGGTGGCGCGTGACATCATCGGCCACAATTCACCTGCCGTCAGCGCCTCCTACACCCACATAGATATGGACGCCAAGCGCCGGGCTGTGGACAAACTGCCTGACATCCTGAAATAAAGAAATCCCCGGCCGTTTGGACTGCCCGACAGCTCCAGAAACCCAACTCTATGATTACTCTTTCGTTCCGGTTGTAGTGTCCATTGCCGGCTTACGGAACCACTCTCCCAGCAGCCGGTCCAACTGTCCCACCGCATACAGGGGCAACGAGAGCAGTTGCACCGTTATTCCATCTTCGCCCGGTAACTCGATATCCTCCAGTACCGGTGACCCGGTGTAAAAGCGCACCGCTCCCTTCCGTCGTTTTTCCCGCAGGAACTGAAACGTCGAACGAAGCGTACCGGTTCTGCCCGCCTTCACTTCCACCGGCAGAATCTCCTGGTTCCGGCTGATGACAAAGTCTACTTCGGCATTCGCGTTGCGCGCCTCCCGCGCCCAATAAAACAATTGCGGATCTTCAAACGCCGGTGCGGCGCACAACAACTGCTGTCCCACGAACTGCTCCGCTAGGGCACCCTCGTTCACGGTGATCAAATCCTCCGCTCCGATCAGGTTCAGTCCGCACAGTCGGTTTACCAACCCGATATCCAGAAACAGCGCTTTGAAATGCCTCTCGTCCCGCTCCGCGCCGAGTGGCAGGCCGTTGGCTGAAGTATGCACCACCGGATGCACCACCCGGCTCATCGTCAGCAATTCCAGCGCGTGTCGCACATCCGCCGACCGTTCTTCGCGGCTGATGTTCACGAATTTGATCTTCCGCCCCACGTTCTCCGCAATGTGCCGATAGGTCTTGCGCATCAACTCCTGCAATCGTCGCGGTCCGTATTTCCCGAAGTCCGCCTGCACGGTTTCCACCAACGCCGTCTGGATGCGTTGCACCTCCAGCAAATCCTTCCGAGCCGCGTAAGCCGCTACCGCCTCCGGCATCCCGCCCACAAAAAAGTAGCGCCGCATCACCTCAAAAAATCGTTTTGACACCGCCTCCGATGGCGGTTGCGCGAGGCTCCATGTTTTGAGGTAATCCACCAGCGCCTCGCCTTCGGTCGCGGCCAAGAATTCCTCAAAGGACATCGGTTGCAGATGCAAAAACTCGATCCGCCCCACCGGCATGGAATATTCAAACTCGCGCAACGCAAAATCCAGCAGCGAACCCGCCGCGATAACGTGCAATTCCGGCATGAGTTCATGGAAATAGCGCAACAACGCCAGGGCGGGTGGGCATGCCTGAATTTCATCCAGGAATAACAGCGTCTTGCCGGGAGTCACGCTCCGGCCCCGCAACACCCCGAGTTCAGCCAGCACCCGCATCGGATCAGACTGGGAAAAGAGACCGTGCAAATCCCGCTCGCGTTCCAGATCCACCGTCTCCACCGCGTCAAAATTCTCAACCCCCCAGTGCTCCACCAGATATGTCTTCCCGACCTGTCGTGCGCCCCGCAAGACCAATGGCTTGCGACCCGGACGATCCCGCCATTCAGTCAGCGATGTTTGCGTATTTCTCTTCAAATTGGGTTGGATTTAAGCACGTTCTCTGCTTAAAGACAATTGGATTTCATCGGCTTTTTGGCGGAAATTCAAAATGAGGCTGGGTGGCGTTGACAAAGTCTTTATCCCAGCCTTATGCACATCAGCCCGGGATAACGGAGCAATCCCGAAGGCCGACCGACCGGCACTTGCGTTGGAGTCACGGGGATGAACGCTACTGTTGACAATTGCACCAACGACACCCCGGGCGGTTGCGTGGCCTTTAGAATTTCATCGTAAAATTGGCCATCACGGAATGTGTTCCGATGTATTTGCCTTCGTCGGGAAAGGCGGCTAGATACTTGTAGCCTAGGCTCACCTCAGTCCTGGCATTGAGCCGGAAGCTTACACCGCACATGCCTTGCACGGCTGGATCGATTCTGTCACTGTGCGTCTCGCAGCCGCGAAAGCCCGGCTTGTCGATTCGGGCAAAGGAACAATCACCGCCGCCGCCAATTCCGATGTACGGAACGACAGAGGAGTCGGGATTGATTTTGAGCACCAAGTTGGCCAGCATCGGCACTTGATAATAGTCGCCCTGCAACGATATCGGCGAGTTCGCGTCCAGAACCTGCGAGACACGATTATAGATGACGCCTGTTTCAAATTCACCTCCAAGCGTGAGCCTGCTGGTAGCCAGGAAGTTATAACCTGGCGCCAGACTCAAACGCACGCCTGTATCCATGTGCAAGTTGACCGGGAAACCGAATCTGGAACTTTGGAAGTCCGGCATGAAGGAGGGACCCAGACCGCTGTTGAAATAAAAACCGAGGTCCTTGCCGGAATCGGCCACATAAGGCGGCGCTACATAAGGCGGCGCGACATAAACTTGGGCGGACGCTACAGTCAACCCTGCAAAGAGGACGGCACAACCCGCCAAGCCCAGGGCAGGAATATGTCGATGTTTCATGGTTGATGGCTCTTTCATAAAGAGCCGTTCGGTGAGCGGCTGCGCACCGCCAACTTCCGAGGTCATTAGGGTTGTTGCTTTTTTTCGCTTTTGATCTGCTTCGTATGTAGTCATTTTGTTCCTTTCTTCATTTTTTTGTTTTATTTCCAACTTCACCACTCCGTAGGCCATCTCTCGTGCCGACGGAATCGAATTGTCGCAACATGTTCATTTCGTCACTTTGCCGCTCTGTTTGAATACAGTTGCACCAAGGCTTCTTGAACGGCAGGAACATGCAGGTTTCCGAGGTGCCCGCCGACAGGATAAACGGTGAGGTTGGTGCCGAAGGTGGAGTGGAACCAGGAAACGTCGGCGGGCGTAAGCAGGAAATCATCCTCGCAGATCTGAACGCGGATTTTTGGGTTGCGGCGCAAGAACTCCGCGCTTTGCTCCAAATCGGTGGCGGCGACAACGTCTTGGCGATTAGTTACGCGGCCGGTCTTGGCCAGGTACGGAAGCACAAAGCGATCGGTGTATTCTCCGTAGTTGATCCGCCGTATCTCGCGGATGGAATCCTGACGGACAAATCGGCCCAGCTTCACCTTCAGGACGCCCAAGTTGTCCCGTCGCTGGCTGTCCACGATGACGTTCATGAGCGTGTAACGGAACGCTACACCAAGAACAAAGTCCGACTCCGCGCGGGTCAGCGGAATATTGCCTGAGACATCCAGGCCGTTGTCCGCAAAATAGAGGGCCTTGTAGAGAGCCTGTTCCATCCGCTGGTGCCGTTCCTCCGTCGGCCACGCCAAAGGCGCATCGTACATCTCGTCCAAACGCTGCGCCGCACGGGCAAGTTGCGCGGGCGGATTGACAGCGACGTAACGGTCGAAAGTCAGGCTCCCGAGCTTGCCGTCGGCTTCGCGCCCGGCAATCATCAAAGTGAAATAGCCGCCGTGGGAAACGCCGGTCAGGCAGGTTCCGGTAATGTTGTCGCCCATCCATTGCCGCATATCAGCCAGGATCAATTTGAGCGCGTTCACCACGTCGTCGCAGTCCGCAGGCGCGTAACCCGGAACCGACATGGTTGAAGCAGATTCCATGAACTCCTTTTGGAATGGATTGGAGAAAGCGACCACGGAGTAACCGTGGCGGTACAGCATGTCCGCATAAGCCACCGTGGAACGGTCCAAACGATAGGAACCCAGGCCAGGAATATAGCAGACTAATGGAGCCGGTTTCTTCTGCATCCAGCAGGAGTAGGCCAGTTTTTTGCCCGTAGCCGGCACACGCACTTTGCGCGTGACGGCCCTGTCCGCAAAGTCGGGGATGACTGGCTTGAACAGTACTGCGTTAAGGGTCGGATTAGCCGTGGATTCGCTATCGGAAGTTGGCCGGTAGTCATTGATCAGCCGCTGGCGGTTCAACGAATATAAAGTGCGATAAGTCTGGTATGGGTCCACCAGGGAATCAAGCTGGCGCTTGTAATCCCGCGCTTCGCCGCTAATGTCATTGACCGCGATGCCGGGGCGAATGGTCATAGCCCAGACCTTATCCGGATACGCCAAAGTCAGGTCGGAACTTATGTCCATCGGCCAGTCAACGATTTTGCCCACGGCGTCGCGGCCATTGCATGGTCCGAGGACAGGAATTACGAGGTAGAACCCAGGACCGCAACCATAATGCCCCAAGGTTTGGCCGAAATCCTCATCTAGGCGCCCGATTTTCCAATGAGTGGCTGGATCAAAAAAGCCACCCAACCCGACAGTCGAGTTGGCTCCAAAACGTTTGGTTTCCTCCCACGCACCATGCCACTTCCCTTGGAAACAACTGTTGAAGAACCTAACCGGGTAACTCAGGTTATGCCCGACATTACTGATTTTGGTGCGAACCGGTTTTGGCGCCACAAAATTATACCCGAAACTCAGGGGATAAATCACACCTCGGAACAAGCAATCGTTAAATGCCCAGGAGCATCGGTTGAACCCTTCGATGGGGTCGGGCACGACGTCGAAATAAAGCATCTGCCCGGATTGCAATTCTTCCACCTTGTTGGTTAGCGTAGTTCCCTGAGCCGAAATACCGGCGCAATGTATGATGACTAGCAACGCCACGGCACAAACCTGAAAGTTAAAGAAAGCGGATTTTAGCCAAAGCCCGGTTGAGTAAAAGTGTTTATTTGTCATATGTATTTCTCCAGCGCCTTAATAGAACCAAGTGACACCTACCATTGCTTTGAACCCGTTTAAGCCCTGATTTGGGCTGCTCATGCCAGCGCAGGAAAGGTGCAGGTATCCGGTCTCGAAGGTAACAGCAACGTTATCATACAGGAACCAATGCACGCCTGTATTCGCCTGTAGATTAAACTCGAAGGTGCCACTGAGGTCTGGGTGCCCTATTCCGGTTGCTGTCACTCCGGCTCCCATGTCGGCATAAGGAACCCAGCGAGTGCCAGTGGCAAGATTATAACGCAAATGGGGCGTCAGCCCAACCAGCCAATCGCGCTCCGGGGAGACTTCCGCGCCGCCGAACAATTCCCCGCGCAGTTCCCAATTGCCCCGATACCAATGGCCCTGTCCCACCACCTTGCCCAACATGTGGCCATAGGAGAGGCTGAGCAACGTCAAATCGTGTTCCTGGCGGCTGCCGAATATGGCCACGCCGGCCACCACGCCCGACTGCAGGTTGAGCGTTTGGACATCAGACCTAAAACCTTCGCCAACTTCGCCCTGCCAGATCCCTTTTGGCTGGAGAGCGAACGCCTCCTCGTCCCACGTGGAGACCAACAACGGTCTCTCCACCTGCGAGATTCCTGTTGGTTGGGGAACGAATCCATCCTCGTCACTGGAGATGGGTAACCACTGGCTGTCCATTTCCCAGATGTCCATTGTTCGAGGGGCTAATGCTTCGAGTTGTCCGGAAGCTGGTGCCAGCGCCAGTTCGGGTTCGGCTCCCTTTAATACCATTGCCAAAACAGTCCCGAGAACGACTAGAGTAACATGATGTTTGCTTTGCGTTTTCATGACCAATCCCCTATTGAAAAGAAAGTCCAGACCAAGCGTTGGGCCTCATTCCGATTCCGGCCGCTGCGTTTGTGTCCAGCATCCAACGTTTGATTCCGTTCCGTGGCCTGACCTCTTGGATGGGGTACTTCATACCATTAACTGCTTGACCCAAGACTTTGGCCACGATCGGAGCCTTTCCATGGCCGGAGATGAAAATGATGACCTCAGCGGCAGAGTTGAGCACAGGGAGGGTCATGGTAATGCGATGTTTCCCGAGTTCCTCCACCCAGTTCGACACCACCCAGCGGGTGGTTTCATGCAAACCGGAACTGTTGGGAAACAGCGAGGCTGTATGACCGTCGTGCCCCATCCTGAGGAACGCCAGATCAAAACACGGGAGACCTTCATCCAGAAGACCGCGCGGCTCGAAAAACTCCCTCAAGTCCGCCTCGTATTCTTCCGCGGATTGAGCGGCGCTGGCAAGCTCGCCGAGCACGCGATGAATGTGAAGGTGCTCGGTTCGCAGGCTCAGAAACATTGCCTCGCTGACCATGCGAAAGTTGCTGTGGGGATGTTCGGGAGGAACATGGCGTTCATCGCCGAAGAAGAAGTGGATCTTCGACCATGGTATTTCCGCACGGACGTTTTCGTCTGTTGCCATCAACTGGTAAAGAGCCCTGAGTGTCAAGCCGCAGGAAAGGGCGACCGTGAAAACACCACGATCTTGGACTGCTTTTGTTGCCAGGAGCGCAAACCTTAGTGCCGCCGCCGCAGTGAGTGCCTGGATGTCGGCGAACACGTCCACCTCATCTTCGATCAGTTTCATAACATTGCTTAGCTATTTCATTTATTCCCCTCTTCGAGAACGATTCTCCGACTGCTTCAGTCAACGGCGTTTCCCCGGCCTCGTGGCCCTTCCTCCCATGGGCTACAGCGCCAGATAACACGACTATGAACATGACTATGAGGGTGTCAAACACCACGAACGTTAGCAGGATATACTCCATCTGATTCCTCTCCGTTCCCGCCGCATGATCCAGTTTCCGTTCTGCGGCACTCTGGCCGGACTTGGCAGCACGCACCTCAAGCACACAGGAAAGTGGATGTGGTTAAATACCCTGACCGACAGAATTAATCTTTGCGGGGCGCGTTCGCCTCGAGTTGTAACTGCGTGTCTCATAGGTCATCAATACGCCGGCACAAGGGGAACCCTGGCTGCCATTTGCAGTTGAACCAGCAAGTCAAGGCGGGTCTCCACCTGGGCGAAACGCAGCGCCTTGGCCGCTGGCAGCACCTTGCTGAATTTCTTGAAGTACGACGTCCGCATGTCCACCTGCTTCTGCTGGAAGCTGGTGAAGACCTTCAGCATTTGTCTGGCGCGGTCGTCGGACACGGTGGGGTAAAGCTTTCCATATTCCAGCACCAGCTTCATGAGGCTCTCATCGACTTTGTCCATTTCAAACCTGTACTCATGGTAAAGCGGCCAAAAGTTCTTGCTTTCCGCATCCGTGAGTTCCATCGCCGCCACGACAGCCGCCTGCCGGTCAGCTTTAACCACACTGCGGGCCACTTCGATCAAGTCCTGATCAGTTTGCGCGAATGTTTGACTGATGGCCCAGGTCAGCACGCCGCACGTCAAAGCGATGAGAGACAGTGCGCGGATGAATTCGGGCTTCGTAACTATTTTCATATTAATTTGAGCGACTTTTTATGTGACTGGATGAGCAGCTCTTTTTGCAGCCACCAAGCCGCCGCCAGTCTCCAGGGGTGTTTTGATGAGGGATTTCATGGAGAATCATGTATGTCTTTGAAACCCCGTTTCGCCTTCTTCGGAATAAAGCTCGTTTCGTCGATTCCGATGTCCTGTGTTTTGTCAGCATTCATTGTCAACTGTATATCTATTTCCATCTCTCATTAAGCACGGCTTGTGCCAATTAACTTATATATTCGCAACTAATTGATGAACATTGTGTTATGCATTACACAATTCAACCTTTGAAGGATTCGAAATATTGAACATTCACATTTTCGTCTGAGTTCAGCCACAAAGACCGTCCTGCCTCCGACAGTATCTGCTGATTGTGGAATCAAACAGGATCAATCGAGAGCGATGAACAACACATGTTCAGCTTCTCCCTTAATTGCTCCCTGGCTTTGCTGACGCGGAGTCAGGGCTTCCGCCCCGGAGAAGCAACCGTACGTTCCTGCAAATGGCATCAATGAATTTGGCCAGACAAGTCGGCCGGTTTTTCCCGGTTTTCACGACCGTGGCGAATTGGGTGGGGAATTCGCGTTGGAGGAAGTCCGTGATTTCGCGGCGCAGATTCAAATCGCGAAGTTGGAGCAACTCATCAAAGCTGCGGGTAATCGGTCGCGGCCGGCCTGACTCCGCGGGTCTCAGGAGGATTTGCTCATAAACGGCGTCCCATGCGGGATCGATTCCCTCGCCGTCCTGCCCGGAGCAGCAGGCAAGGCGGCGAAGGTCCTCTTCGGCGGCGCAGAAAGACCTTCCTTCACTGGCAACCAGCGGGAAGAGGCGGCCAAGCTCGACGGGGTCCTTCAGCGCCCGGCGCAGTGCCTTGATGAATTCCTTCAGGAGTTGATCAACGAAATCCAACCCATTCTGATATTCCCTGGGGTCCCGATGTTGCAGTTTCCGCAACGCCTCACACCAGGCAGGAGAGAAGCGTGGGTGTTTGCGGAACTTGCGGACCGATTTGGCCAGGGCCGAAACAATAGCTCGTTGCAGGTCGTAGTGGAATCTTTCGCCGGAGAATTCGGGTCTGGCCATGTTTCCGTCCGGTGAGCGGGCGTCGCGGAATGGAGAATCACTGGTTTTCATGAGCGTTTTCGTTGCGTCTGGTTCTTCGGTCTGATTTTGGTAATTCCCTTTGCATGGCTGAACTAATTCAATCAATCGAGGGCAATGAACGACACGTTTTTATGCCCGTCCTCCAAAGTAAAATACATGGCATGGGGATCAAGCTGCGGTTCCCCGTCCACTAGAAACTGGTAGTAATGGCGTCCACGGGCCAGAGGCACTTGGAGAAACCATGAACCGTCCGCCTGACGGCGCATGGGATGTGTGGTGGCGTTCCAGTCATTGAAATCTCCAATCAGACAAACTGTTGCCGCCTGGGAGGCTTCGCAGTGAAACGCAATTGTCTCACTTGTGCCCTTGAGTTCAGCCTCGATGACCTTCATTCCAGATTCCTTTGTCGTCATAATTCGCTGGCCCGGCGCCTAAGCGAAGGTTGGCGCGGCCATCCGCCGCTGCAACTTTCGGTGGCGCGCCGGGATTCATGTGCTGCCAGGAAACTCCCGGCATCTCGGGATAATAATCGGGGGAAATAGGGCCATAATTCCGAGTGACGCAACCCCCGGCCAGCAGGATCAGGAGTGCATAAATATACAAACGATTCGTTTTCATGGTGATTCATATTACTGTTGCTTGTTTGTCAGGGCTTTCCTTCAGCCACCAAAAAATTCGGTCTTTGCCCGCAGGCTGACCAGACCTGTTCATCGCCATTGGTCGTCGGATACAGAGTGTCGAAATAACGAAGGGCACACTGGGGGCAGCACAACACTATTCGCTTCGCCTCACAGGGAAGCTTGCAAAACCAACTGTTGTCCTCGATCTCTCTGCGACAGACGAAGCATTTCTGTCGCACGTTACCATTAACGGAAGGCGCCTCTCGCGAGGTTTCTTGCGGCTCATTCACAGGCCGGTTCCTCGTGCCATCGGAGGGTTCCGTGGCATGGCGCCGGCGGGAATCGTAGTTGTCACTGGTAGCATTCACATTCTTGCCTTCGGTCGTATTCATGGGTTGATGAGGGTGTGGTTTCGATTCATTCCTGGTGGTGGCTTTCGTCTGTCATTAGTTAAAGGACAAGTTGGGGGACTGGCTCTGCGTCGCCGCGCCCGCAGGACATGGATAATGGCCTCGGTGACAGCCGTGTGCGGGAGATCGTGTGTCATGCCGCCAGCAATGGCGCGCGGCATGGCTTTTTCGGGCCGTTTTCTGGCGCTGCATGATTTGCGCCATTTTCCGCGACGTTCGCCCGCTTGTCGCGTTGTAGCAGGGTTTGGATCGGCAACGCGGCATCCTCTTCCGGACAAGGGCGTCGCTTCCAGAACAAATTTCATTCCTGTGCGGCGGGCGGCCTGGCGCAGACGCCATTGAACTGGAGTCACCCGGTCGTTGTCCCGATGGCTGGTGCTGAACAATGCCAGCAACCGAAGGCCCTCGATTCCAGCGGTGGTCTCCCATGTCCGGATCCAGTTCTCCACAGAATCGGGCAAAGTTACATGTTCGTCCGCGACGAAAACGACCATGTCTGCCACAGCCACTTCCCTGACTAGCAACTCGCGAACATCGAGATCCAAAAGCTCCTCGAATTTCAAAAAGCGCGGAACAAAAGTGAGGAATTCCCCGAAGCTTTCCGCGAGGCCCTTAAAGAATTCTTTCGCGCATATTCCGTTGCCGAAGTCATCGTAAGCAACGACCAGCTTGAATTCTGACGCCCGGTCGGATTTCGGACTCGTGGCGGCGAATATCTTCTTTTTCGGCCTGCAAAAAAAAGCGGTTGCGTCCGTGGCCAACTTTGCCGGCGGTTGTTTTTTCTGTTGATTCATTGTGTTCTCTCAAGATCTGGCAACGCGCATGGCTCAGGCGGCCAGCCTTTCTGGTTGTGCCGAGGCCAACTCGGCTTGGGCTGCGTCCCATTCCGCCAATTTTTGCATTACCGTGGCTGGGTCCTGGGATTTGTTGATGACCTCTTCACGGGCGATAAGGCCCTGCTGATACTTTTCCATCAGATATCCGTCCAGGGTCACCATCCCGTACTTTGCCCCGGTCTGGATGTCTGAATTGATTCGGAAAGTCTTGTTGTCGCGGATCAGCGCCGCGATGGCCGGGGTGTTGATCATGATTTCATAGACGGCGATGCGGCCCGGCTTGTCGATGCGCGGCAGCAGCAACTGGGAAATGACCGCCTGCAACACGGTGGAAAGCTGAATGCGGATGGTTTCCTGCTGGGTCATGGGGAAGGCATTGACCAATCGGTCAATGGTCTTGGCCGCGCCCGTGGTGTGCAGCGTGCCGAAAACCAAATGCCCCGTTTCGGCCGCAGTGATGGCCGCTTCCATCGTTTCCAAGTCGCGCAATTCGCCCACCAGGATCACGTCAGGATCCTGGCGCAACGCGCGGCGCAAAGCCTCGGCGAAACTGGGGACATCGATGTGAACTTCACGCTGTGTGACCACGGCCTTTTTGTGGTGGTGATAGTATTCGATAGGATCCTCGACGGTAATAATATGAACGTCGTCGCGCGTCTCGTTAATAATGTTGATCATCGATGCCAGCGTGGTGGTTTTGCCTGAACCAGTCGGCCCAGTGACCAGGATCAGTCCGCGGGGCTTGTGCAAGAGGACGTCTATCGTTTGGATCGGCAAGCCGATTTGATCCAAGGTAAGAAGTTTGGTTGGGATTTGCCGCAAGACCAATCCAAAGTTGCCCTTTTCTTTGAAGACGCTGACACGAAACCGCGCCATGTCCCCGAAGGCAAACCCAAAGTCCGCCCCGCCGTTTTCGCGCACCTGCTGGATGGAATCCTCAGAGGTAATACTGCGCATCAGTTCTTCGCAGTCTTGCGGCTGCACGACCGGCCCCTCGACACGTTGGAGAACGCCGTGGATCCGGATAACGGGAGGCACACCAACACGAACGTGCAAATCAGACGCTTCTTCCGAAACCATCAACTGCAATAAGTCAGACATGGCATACATAGATCAGCCTTTCATATTTCATTTGGTATTGCGCAACGACGTCCACGGCTGGCCGGGCGTTGGCTTGTGGAGTGGTGGTAGTCATATAAATTATGGAGCGCTTCGGCAACGGAGAGCCGGACCTTGCGCGGCCAGTTTGTTCTGGCGAGCGGTATGCCGTCGGAATAACACAAGCAGTCCGCCCCAGCCTGCGGAGCCAGGTGGCTTAAGTAGATTTCTGCGGAAGAAAGCCGCGGCACGATCATTCCGCCCGTTTCCAGCAAGGCCAGCAAAGAAACCCGATGGGTTGGCTTGTGGAGCAACTGCTGTTCGAGCCATTCGGTCAGCGTCTGGGGCAATTTCCGTCCGGACAAAAGCGCGAAAAGTATGATGTCCGCCTTAGCGATGACATCCGCCGCCACCTGGCGCATTTTGGGATGCCAGAAAGACTTAAGACTCCACCAGGAGACTGAAAAACTGAACGAACGACCCAGTCGCCGCGTGAGTTCTTCCTGCATGAGCTGCGCTCGATTTCGGTTGAGGTCGTGCTCATAAACAGCAAAAATCCTTATGACAGGCTTTGGCACTTGAGAGAAGCGCCCATGGCGAACTGTAGGCGGGTGAGCTTCTGGCATGGGCGTTTCGAACCGCAAACCCACCTTCCGGCCTCGATCCTCCCCAATTTTTAGTGAATATCTTTGAACAGACATTATAGCTTTTAATTGCTTTTGATTTGCTTCGTATGATGTCATGTGGATCCTATGTTTGTCTTTCTATCTGGTCGCCGGTGTGGGGTGTTGTTTAAGGCGCGTCAATTGGAGATCCTCTGCGGTTCCGGGCTCGAAGCGGGCCCGGGTGATATTGGCGCCGCGTTGGGAAGCGCACACCTGTGTGACCGGCAGCGGACAGCCGGTTGGCCGAAGGGGTAGGCCAGAATGCTCGGACGGAACGAGCACCGCACGCGCGGGACGCGTGCGCTTCCCGAAGGCGTTTTCGTCGAAATCGTTGAAAACCGGGTTGCGTGGATCTCGTCTGATTACCGGACTGAACCGCACGTTGCGCCATCGTCGAATTTTGAGTTGTTTTTTCATGGTGCTTCTTCCTTTCGTGTGATCTTGCGCAGGTCTTGTTTAAATCCTCTTCATCTTTGTGTTTTTCAAAATTCGTTGTGAGAACTTCAAGAGGGTGAGTTGCCGTTGCATTTTGCCCAGATGACGTAAAGGGCGATGATAACGGCAACGAAATTGAAGACCACAAAACTCCAAATCCCGATCGTCTCCCAATCCAAGCGATTGGCTCTATTGGATGGCGACCCGATTGCACCTTCCTGCTCCACTAGGGCTCGCTCCGAACGATCTGTCACTTGACGGGTTTCTTGAGAAGGCTCAGTGGAATGACGTGAATACAAATTGCCGTTGTCAAGGACGGACCGCCGGGATTTCAAAAATCCCACACTGAATTCCGGTTCATTCGTTTCGAGGATGGGTTTCATGTTAATCAGTAATGGCCGCGTGGATATTTCGCTCAAGTCTGTCCGGCTTCTTGGCCGGCCGGACAGACCTGTCTGCCGTCGTCCTCGCGGGCGGCAAGCGGATTAACGGCGGCGTCCCACGAGTATGCCGATGAGCAACGCGACGCCACAGGCGATGCCAATGGACTCATACGGATGCTCGCGGATAGCGTGATCCGTGGTCTGGGCCGCTTTCACGGTTTTCTCTTTCAGCCGGTCGTAAGTGGCTTTGGCGGACGCCAGGGTCGACGCCAACCGGCCGCGCACTTCCTTCATGTTTTCGCTTCCCGCGTCCGCAGTGGCCTTAAGTAGCTCTTCCGCGTCGCGCAGAACCAGGTTGAGGTCACTGGTTAGCTTTTGATTTGCTTCGTATGATGTCATATCGTTCCTTTCTTAGTTGTCTTTTCGTTTTATTTCCCATTACACCACTCTTTAATCAGGATTCGTGCCAAGGCGTTGGATTCGACGTAAGATGCTCATTTGCAATAAGATGATACTTTTTTCAGAATTCTTAGGCGCGCACGGGATTTTGAACGTCCGAATTTTCGTGTTATCAGCCGTAATGGATACGTTCTTGGCTCATCATGAGCGCCCAAGGAGAATAGTGTTAATCGGCCAGAGCGTGGAAGATGACGAGATTGGTGGAGGGCTGAGCCAAGCCGCCCAATCTGTTGTTCTGGAAGCTCGCCCCCAAAATAACGTTGTTGGAGCAAGAGGTGTCGTTGACATGAAAGGCTTTCCCGCCGCAATCATTGACCATCAGGTTTTCAAAATTGTTGCCGATGCATTGGGTGTCGGGACAGAGCATCCAGCCCCTGGCAGTGTCAGTGGTGGCTTGTGCCATGAAAACCCCGTCATGATGACTCTTGGAAATGATCAGGCTTTGAAACGAATTGTCCCGGGAGTCGCGCATGAAAATGCCCAGATCGTTGCCCGCCAATACCGCATTGGTGATGGAATTATGGCTGAAGTCGAGGTCCAATGACAGGCCCGCCGCCAGATTGTCATGCAGACGCAGGTTGTCAAAGCGGCTTTCTTCGGTCTGGTAACAGGCCAGGCCGTCGAATTGATTGTCGTAGGAATCAAAATCGTTGACGTGGAGACGGCGGACGTCGGCGGCGACCAGGCCGCCGGAGCGGCAATGGCAACAGGCGACGTGTTCGACTTCAACATCGCCCGCGTTCCAGATTTGCACGCCATTGCTGTTGAACTCGGAGCCATCACCGGCTGATCGCCAAAACTCCTGTCTTTGATTCCTGCGGTTTCCGTCAATCACCAAGTCCGCCAATCGTAGGTGCGAGGCGCGATGATTTGTTTTGGTCATTGGCGGCCCGAGAATCACCACCGGGCAATCAGCCCCGTCCGCCAGCCGCAGGCTGGTGGCCGGCCCGCTGCCGCGCAAAGTTTCGTAATCGTGTCGCAACATAAGCGGCTGGGAGATTGCATAGGTTCCGGCGCTGAGAACCACTTCGCCGTTGGCTGGCAGGGCGTCGAGCGCCTTTTGGATGTCCACGCAGCTGGAATTGGCGGGCAACATGACAATGACTGGACGCGCTCCGAACGAAGGATGGCAGATCATCCCCTGCGCCAGCAGCAGTGAAGCGAAGAGTCCGCTTCGGGAACTTGATTTTAAGAGGTTGCACTGGCGCATATTTAACCTTTTGATCCTATCATTCAACCTAGCTTATAACATTTAAAGAATGGTGCTGGCTAAGATTGGGTGGTCGCTTTGAACTACGCTTGGGAGGTATGCCCCAACGGCGACTAGGAGTAGCACCAAAGCGATTACGCCCAGCTTTCCCGGGAATCCAACTACCTGTTCCAAATGGCGGTGGAAGGAGAATCCCAATACGACTTACACGGCGGTGCGATAAACCGAGCTGAAAGCATCCACTAGCAAGAAGCCGTGGCGCCGCCGGGAATGGCAGTCCACTCTGTTCCGCAAAAACCGCGAGGAAAAGAACCAATCCGCCATGCGACAATAGCAATTGGTTCAATGGGTTCATATCTTCCCCCTGTGCTCCGCCGGCATCTGCTGGCCTATTGGCGGCTTTTTGTCTGGATTTCTGGCGGGCTGATCGTGCCAGGCAAGCACGAACAGGATCGTCAAAACTACTGTTATGGCAAGCGAGGTGCTCATAGGCGGCGATTATTTACTTGTTGGTAGTGCGCGCGGTGGCGGATTTGTCCCAAGGTGAACGACGAAGGTCCGAGGCAACCTCAGCAAAAATCCCGCCAAACGCTTGATTCCAGCCTTCCATCAACGCGGCGGCGCTTGGCGCGGTGACTGGTATGTTGCGCGAATACTCCTGTTGAAGTATCGGTTTTGTCGGCACGCCATTGCGGGCTTCGAAGAACACCAGGTGCATTGTCACGACGGCGCACGGGTGCTCTGGCCGTCGAAAGTCTCCATAGAGCTGGGTCACGCTGATTTCAACAATGGTATTAGGCTTAAAGGCGCTGCCGGCGTTCAGAACCTCGCTGAAGCAGTCGGCTCGACTCAACCATCCGCGCACTGGCGCCATCATTTCTTCCTCGGGTGGGTCCAGGAATTCCGCGTAAGGATCGCGCACGTAGGAGAACTCGCCCGTGCGATAGACTAGCGACCTCCCATCGAATGGCGGGGCGATGCGCAGGGATCGAATGCCCAGCACACGGTCGCCGGCGACGGTGCCGTCGGAGACGGTTGGCGGCGCGCCAAAGGTGAAGGTTTGTTTGTGCAAAGGAGGTTTGGACAGGCAGCCACATAACACCAGGATGGCGGCAAGAATGGCCAAAATATTCACGATCCATTGATGAAAGGCATGTAAAGTCTTCATAGTGTTGCCGCGGTAGCAGGAATTCATTGTTTTGCCGGTGGTTGAACATTCTTTATTGGGAGAGGGGGTTTGCCGAGAATGAAGCCTGAGGGGTACTGTTTCATCTCAAATAAAACATCGTCCGCCTCATGCAACGTACGCGAAGCGTTGTCCAGTGTTTGATTCAATGCATCGAAATCAAGGTTCGCCAAGCCGGGTTGGAGACTCCCAACCGTCTCTTGAAGCTGTCCAACAAGTCCGTCCGCATCGTGGGCCAACTTCTCGAGTTCCATTTTTGCGATGGTGTCCCCGGTGTGATCGAGGAAAGATTGGAGTTTTGCGTTGCTGCCCCGCAGTTCCGTCAACAGGGCGTTGGCATTGGTGCCCAGACTTTCCAAGTCTATCCTCTCGACGCGGCCCAGCAAGTGGCCAACCGATTTGAGATCGACTTCAGCCAAACGATCCAAGGCGGCCACGTCAACCTGATCCAGCTTGTGCAACGCCTCGCGCATGGAAACAAGCAAATCTCCCAATAAACCAGGCGCCGAGGGAATATAAGTGTGCCGCGGCGTCCACCCAACCTGCAATGGCGGGTTCTCAGCCGGGTTCAGAAACTCAAGCGACAAAATGCAGGTGCCGGTGACGCCCTGCGCTTTGGGACAAGCGCGCAAACCATGTTCAATCGCCTTCTGGAGCCGCTCGTTGCGATCCTTGCCTGGCGGCAAAATGGAAACATCATCGTTCATCTCGAAGACGACCACGACGTAACCTGGCGAAGCATCCTGATATTCGTTCCAGGTAAATCCAATGCTGGTGACCTTGCCAACGCGCACGCCTCGAAGTTCAACGGCCGAACCGACTGAAAGCCCGCTCACATCGGTGGTGACATAGGTTTCGAACAAGCTCGACTTTTTGAGGTTACTCCACACGCCGAAGACCAGCAGGCCAGTCACGACAAGGGCCACGCCAAAGAAGGCAAAAAGACCGATTTTGAAATTGTTGATTTTCGCGCTCATAAGTATCTAGCTAGGCTCCAGGGAGTGACTAGGGTCAGGTTGACGGTTGAAGAAACGGCGAACCCATGGGTCGGCAGCCCTATCCCTGAGTTCGGCCGGCTTTCCTTGGGCGATGATCCCTTTTGCGCCGGAGCCAAGCATCACGACACGGTCGGCGATGGAGTAAATGCTGGGCAACTCATGGCTCACAATCACGAAGGTAAAGCCGAAGTGGTGCAGGCTTTTAATCAAAAGATCGATCCCGGCAGAAGTAATCGGGTCCAGTCCGGCGGACGGTTCGTCCAGGAACAGTATTCTCGGATCCAGCGCCATGGCGCGGGCGATGGCCGCCCGTTTCTGCATGCCGCCACTCAATTCGGCGGGCATTTTGTCCGCGGCGGCGCCCAGACCGACCAGCTTCAACCTGGCTAAAGCAGCCACTTCCTTCAACGGATCCGGCAGTTCGGAGAACTCATCCAGCGGCAGCCGCACGTTCTCGAGGACCGTTATGGAGCCGAACAGCGCGCCACTCTGATACATCACGCCAAATTTGCGCAACAGCGCCAGTCTCTCTTTTCCCTGTGCAGCCATTAGGTTGCCCCCTTCGATCCATACCTCGCCGGACAAGGGCGGATAAAGCCCGATCATTGCCTTCATTAGCGTGCTTTTGCCTGAACCCGAAGCGCCCAGGATCACGAATACTTCGCCGCGCTTGACTTGAAAGTTTACGTTCTGGAGAATGACGTTGTCTCCATAACCGACGGTCAAGTCTTTGACGGAAATCGCGATGTGGTTAGGCGCATTCATCATTTAAGAAGGAAAGAAATCGCGGAAAAGACGGCATCGGCCACGATGATGAGCAGCAGGCTGGTTACAACTGCCCGCGTGGTCGAAAGGCCGACGGCACTGGGTCCCTGTTCGGTGCGCAGACCGTGCCAGCAACCTACGGCCGACACAATGACGCCGAAGATGGCACTCTTGGAGATGCCGGCTCCAAGATCGTTCAAGTGAACGCTGGAGGCCAATTGGTGCAATATAAGGGGAAGCGTAAAACCAAGTCCCAGCATGACGATTACGCCGCCGATCACGCCCATGAGGATCGAGTAAAAGGTGAGCAGCGGGGTCACAAAAACTCCCGCCAGGATTCTCGGCACCACCAAAAACGGGATGGGATCGAGTCCGAAGGTTTTCAACGCATTGAGCTCCTCGTTGATTTTCATGGTGCCGATCTCGGCGGCGAATGAGGAACCTGTCCGACCCGCCAGCAGAATGGCTGTCATAAGGGGCCCCATGTCCCGAACCATCACAACCATGATGGTATTGGCGACGTATAGTTGCGCGCCAAATTCGGCCAGGCGCCGCGCCGACTCAAAGGCGATAATGAATCCCAGGAGCAAGCTCATTAACGAAACGATCGGCACGGCGTTGGCGCCGGCCAGCTCAACGATGCGGCGTGTCTCCGCCCACCGGCTCCGTTTGGGATGGAAAATGCTGACAGGCAGGCTGGCGATGATAGCGCCCAAAAAGACCATTTGCTCGTGGATTTCCATAGTCGTTTGCCCAACCCACCGGCCAATTTTCTCCACGTAAGAGTCACGCTTGATCGCCGGGTACGGGTGGAAGGCTTGGGAGTCCTCCAAAGTGAGTTCGCGGAAGATTTTCTCTAAATCAGCTTTCAATCCCAGCACCGAGATGGTCGCCTGTGGCGTCATTCTTCCCATGCTGAGGTAGAGAAGCAAAGTCATGCCTGCGGCGTCGCACAAGCCGAGGCCGCTGACATCTACTTGGAGTGTCTCGACTTTCGTCCCTAGTAATTCCTTCTCCAGAAGGCTCCAGCAACCCACGACTGTCTGCTCATTCAGGCGGCCACGAAGAACCACGCGAACGAATCCGTCCGCCCTGATCTGCACGTCAGTTTCCAATTCATTCTGGGCGGCGGCTGTCATGGCATGTCCATCCTGCTTGCTAATGGGCCAGCTTCATCGCAAACCGGACCGTCCTGCTTCTCATTGGAATAAAAGCTTCGACAGAAGCGTGCCCACCACGACTGCGGCTGCCCCGCAGTCCGCCCTTTCCACATCCCGCCCCGCCCCAAGTAATACATGGCCGCCGAATACACCGTCGCCCCCAGATAGAACACCGCGATCAACGGCAATAGCGGCGCCCAGAACCACGGCCTCCCGTAATACCGCACCGCCGGCCAGTATGCCGCCGTCATGATCAGCCACGCTAGCGTGCCCATGCCGCTCGCCGCCCCGCGCGGACCCGCCAGCGCCAATACCGGCGGCGTTAGAAAGGTCAATACCAACCCGAGCGCCGTCCCCGCGAGCAGCAACGGCGAATAACCCAACTGCGTATACGCCGTCCGCGAAATCATCTGCCCGACTTCGCCAAACGTTCCATACTCCCGAATGCTGTGGATGCAGTCTCCCAGCCCCAACCACACCCGCCCGCCCTTGCGCTTCACCTCTCGAGCCAGCGAACAGTCGTCAATCAGTTCTCCGCGAATCCGCGCGATCCCGCCGATCCGCTCCAGCGCCTCGCGCCGGATGAGAATGCATCCGCCTGCAGCTCCGGCCGTCTTCCGCCCCGCCATCGCAATCCACTCCGGTGGATACAGCAGGAAAAAGAAGAAGACAAACGCAGGAATCAGCGCCTGCTCTGCCCGGGTCCCGCAGTGTAAGCGCACCATGTAAGAGACCAAGTCGTAGCCGCCCTCACGCGCCCGCGTCACCAGCCCCGCCACCGAGCCCGGCGGATGGACGATATCAGCGTCCGTCAGGAGCAGATACTCGCCGCGTGCCGTGGCAACTCCTTGGGCTACCGCCCACATTTTCCCGCCCCAGCCGGCCGGCAGCGGCCCCGCCGTCACTACGTCCACACTTGGAGCTGCGGTTCGCGCCACCCGCGCCGTGCCATCCTCGCTCCCATCGTCCACCAGCACGATGCGAAACTCGCCCCCGTACGCCTGTGCCGCCAGTGATTGCATGGCCCGGCCCACCACCCCGGCTTCGTTGCGTGCCGGCACTACTGCTGTGACCGAAGGCACTGCCCCGTCCCGCGGCGGAACCGGCGCCGCCGTTGACATCCGCCAAAACCACCCCCGGGCAAACAGCAGATAAACCCAAATCCCCAGCGACATCCCGGCAATTAGTGTGGTCGTCAATGTGGGTAAGGCGGACATAATTGATCTCCTTGCGTTCAACTCACGGCGATCAGGGAGGCTTTGGGAAAACCGTCAACTTGCGCCGTTCCGGCTGCCAGCGGATCAAGTGTCGGCACGCCATCCACCAGAAACAGGTATTTATGATGGCCATGCGTCAACACCGCTTCGACGAACCACCATCCATCCTCTCGACGCCGCAGGGGGTGTGCGTTTGGACGCCAATTGTTGAAATCCCCAATCAGACTCACCGATTTGGCGTCCGGTTTTGCGTAATAAAAGTGCACCGGCTTGGCCATGTCCTTTGCCGAATAAGGCGACCGAACTGGCCGTTCAGGAATTGTGTTCAGGACGATATTCATTTTTGGGTCTCCTTGATTTGTTGTTCATTGGATGTATAGGGCTTACTGGGAAAAAGGTCTGAGTTTGGCCAGAATGGCCTCCTTGGTCGCGGTGCCAACGATGCGCAAGCAAGGATTGCCTCGGACAAAACAGAGCAGCGTCGGAACCGACTGAATCTCGTACCAAAGACTAAGGTCGAGACTGTCATCCGCATTGACCTTGACCACTTTGAGCTTTCCCGCGCAGGCGCTGGCTAGTTCTTGAAGCACGGAATCGAAGACCTGGCATGGCCGGCTCCAGGGCGCCCAGAACTCGACAAGGACCGGTTGGGTCGATTCCAAAACTTCCGCCTTGAAACCCTCGGCTGCGATTGCGAGCAGTGCTCCGTTTTGGGTGTTCATGTTTTCGGGTTTCTTGAACATAACCAAGCTTTATGCACAGGCTGTGCCATGGTTGGGGCAAAAACGTAACACGCTCAACGACAGGGTTTTGCACACCGACTGGCCAATTTCCGACGGGGTCAGGAATTTGAACGACACGAAAAATCGTGTGACGTTCGCGGGCGGTTTCATGGCTCTAAATCCTCTATGATGACGAAATGACTGCCGCTGTTGCTCCAGACCCGCAACAGCGTGCGCTTGTCCTTGGCATTTTGCGTCAGCCGCGACGCCTCCCCGGCGTTCCTGACTTCCTGGCGATTGATAGATTGAATAACATCCCCGGGCCGGAGACCTGCTTGCGCGGCCGCCGAAGCAGCGTAGAGATCGAACACGACCGCCCCCTGCACATCACTGGGAATTTTGAGCAACTGCCTGAGTTCGCTATTGAGCTCACCTATAAATACGCCCTGTAGCGCGCCGGGATCCCTTTCCTGGATAGATCGATCCACCTTCGCGAGGCGAGTCTTACTAGATGGATCGCCGATGGTGACCCGAAGCAGCTTAGACGAGCCGTCGCGCAGAACCTCAACCGGGACGATCTGACCAGGCCTGGCTTCTGTCACCGAGAGCATCAACTGACGCGCGCCAAGCACCTCCTTGCCGTCGAACCGCGAAATCACATCTCCGACCTTGAACCCGGCCTGCTCGGCAGGTCCGTTCGGCGAAACACCGCCCACCAGCACACCGGTGGCATCGTGAAGCTTGAATTCTGTGGCGAGCCTGAGCGTCAGGTCCTGAACATCGACTCCGAGATAGCCGCGAACCACATACCCATACTTCACCAGATCCGCCATCACTCTGCGGGCGAGCTCCGACGGAACGGCAAAGCCGATGCCCAGGTTCCCGCCAGAGCTGCTGAGGATAGCGGTGTTGATGCCGATGAGGTGCCCGGTGACATCCACCAAAGCTCCACCGGAGTTGCCGGGGTTAATGGGGGCGTCGGTTTGGATGAAGCTCTCACAATCCTCGATGCCCATGCCGCCACGGTCAGTCGCGCTGACGATCCCGTGCGTCACAGTTTGGCCTACCCCAAACGGATTGCCAATCGCCAGCACCAGATCGCCCACCTGCACGTTCCGGCTGTCAGCCAGCAGGACTTTCGGCAGGTGTTGGGCGCGAATCTTGATGACCGCGATATCACTCTGGGCATCAAGTCCTATAACCCTGGCTTTGAACTCGCGTCCGTCCTGCAGGGTCACCTCGACCTCTGTTGCTCCATTTACCAGATGGCTGTTGGTCAGGATATAACCGTCCTCAGTCACGATCACCCCGGATCCAAGCCCGCCCTCCACCAGGCGGGCCGAGCGCAGGCGGGGGACCTTTCCCAAAGAGTAACGCGAGAGAGGATTCTCCATGCCGCCTGCCAGGTTAGCAACGCTGTCGGATTTCAGCGTGGTGACAATTCTCACCACAGCGGGTGAAACCCTTTTGACCGTCGGCGCGAAGGTTTCGAATGTCCCATCGAAACGCTGCGCTGGAAGCTCATTAACTGACTGGTTGAGCGTCTCGCCGCACTGCCCGGCCCCGGTTATGGGATCCAGTTGGCCCCCCAGGACCAATGTCGCGTTCACGAGGACGATGCCTAACGTCAGCAGCAATTCTGGTCTGTGAATCTGTATACTCATATCTTTCATTGTGGTCCGTCTCATGCCGTCTAAAGTCTTCATTTTTACGACACGTCCGGGTCGTGGTTGATAGCTCATACATTTTCTGTGCCACCTTTGGATAATGGGCCGTTTCCGTTGCGGTTGCGCCATTTGTGTAACTTTCCGCATCGCCATTTCTTCACAGAACCCCGTATGAGTTTTCGTGCATTCGTAAATTCGTGTGCCATCTCCAGCACGATGTCCGGCAAGCAAGTCCTTGGGAATGACTGGCTTGCGTGCCGGTTTAGGTGTTGGCACGCGATCTGATTATGGAACCGCGATTACGGGATGAGGAAACGAATATGATCAAAAGAATCTTGATGGAGGCAGCTATTACTGAATACGGGCGGCCGAGTTTCGCCAGAGACTGCAGGTTTGGGCTGCGGGTATCCGCCGTCGGGTTCCTTGCGGCCTTGGTGCTTATGCTGGTCGCTACACCTTTTGTTGAGGGATTGAAGCGAGGCCAGCTCTACGAAGCAGTGCTGTTTACGGTAGTGATGTGCACGGGTTTAATCGCCAGTGGTTCCCGCCGAAGACTGGCATTCGCGCTGGTCAGCTTCGCGCTCGCCGCTATATGGCTGAATCAACTCTGGCCCCGAGCATGCCCAGCACTGACATTTATTTTGCCGGGAATGGCATTTCTCGTCGTAGTCACAGCGTCCCTGTTGCGGTTTGTACTTCGAGCCAAACAGGTCGATGCGGAGGTACTTTGTGCCGGCATTTCTGTTTATCTAATCTTGGGATTGCTCTGGGGTCTGGCCTACACGTTGGTAGCGCAAGTGAACCCCAACGCGTTCACCTTCAGCACTCCCTCGGGAACGGCGGCCACGATGAGCGGGTTCACTGCCATCTATTTCAGTTTCATAACCCTGGCGACGCTGGGGTACGGCGACATCACCCCCGCTACTAATGTCGCGAGGATGCTGGCTATGCTTGAGGCGATGACGGGCACGCTCTTCGTCGGTGTCATGATCGCCCGTCTGGTTTCTCTTTACTCCGCCTCGGGGCAGAGTCAGACGCCGGCCCACGACGAAGGCCAGAGCAACTAGAACTCAAGGGGCTCAGTCCTTGGGCAATCCGGGCTCCGAATCCCAACTTGTGGTTCACCGAATCGCTTTGCACAGATTTCCAGCAGGGCGCTCGTAACTGTAAGGATGACCGGCCCGAGCACGAGTCCACTCCACCCAAAGAGAAGCAGTCCGCCCACGAGGGCGACGAAGATACTTTCTGAGGGGACCCTCAGCCGGTCTTTCACCATGACCGGATAGAGGAGATTCTCGATCGCGCGGACCAGCAGACTGCCCAGGGCAGCTACGCCGAGAGCTTCCCCCCACCTGCCCTCCAGTCCGAGATACACCGCTGCCGGGAGCCACAGGACAAAGGTATCCACCACCGGCACGAATGCGAATACCGCCGCCACCAAGGCCCAGAACCATGGCGAAGGAACCCCCAGCCACCAAAACATCAGCCCACCGAGCATACCCTGGAGCGCGGAGAGAGCGAGCATGCCGTAGACGGTCGCATGAATCGTGTCGTTGACCCGGCCAAAGAGAGTGTCGGTTTCGCGTTCGCCCAAGGGCAGGAACGAGCGGATGGCATTGAGCACACGAACTCGATCGCGCAGAAAATAGAATAAGAAATACAACGTCAGGCAGACTTGAACGGCCGCGATGGCTGATTCCTTTACCAACCTGGAGAGGCTGGTCTTCAACCAGGTTGTGGCCATCGAGGCGTTTTCCGGCGAACTAACCTGACGTTCAATCAAAGCTAGAAAGTGAACTAATTGCGGATGTTGGTCGCCAGTCATGTGCCATTTGCCGGCTGCGATTTGTTTTTGAATGTTTTCTGGGACGGAGGTGGCTTGTTCCGCGAGCTTTTGGGCAAACCAGGTCGCAGGGGCCACGACGAGCAACCCAATGATGAACAGAGAAAACGCCGCTGCCAAGTTCGGTCTTCTCACCCTTGTCTCGATCCATCGATGCAATGGGTTGAAGACTACCGCCAGCGCGCCAGCCCAGACCAGGGATGGAATGCAAGGCTGGGCTAAACGGAAGCATAAGTAGATGCCAACCGCCGCCAGCACTGCTAACGCAATCGCCCGAATGCGAGTGCGGGACCATGCTCCATTCTTCATGGAAGTCTCGTTTACGCTGAGTTGATTCACATTGACACAGGACCGCTTGACCTTCAGAAGTCTCATTCTTACGATCATTGCAGGTCGTCATTGAAGACCTAAACATCTTCCGTGCCAGGTGTGGAGAATTCGCCGTTTCCCTTGCAGGCGAGCCAGTTATGCAGCTTCCCTCCTTCGAAATGTTCCCACAGAACTCACGCGAGTTTTCGTGTGTTCAAAAAATCGCACCGTCAGGATGATGCACTTTCGGGCCTCTTCAAGCCCCACTTTGCCATCCTTGAAAGCAAAGTAGTAGGCTTGACGCCCAGAAGTTCCGACGCGCTCTCGGGTCCGCTGATCTTCCAGTTGGCCGCTTCCAATGCCAGCACGAGGTTGTCACGTTCGAAGCGTTCAAGCTCGACTTCGGTGAGGAATTTGGGCTTGGCCCCGCTGCCCGCCGGCGAATCGGTCTGAGGATTCGGTTGAGCCACAGGCACCGCTTGGCCGGTGATAGGCAGGTCAAACTCCAAAGCGCCGCCACGGGCCAGGATCACGGCGCGCTCAACCACGTTGCGCAATTCTCGCACATTGCCCGGCCAATCGTAACTCTGGAGTTGCGTGACCGCAGCCCTCGTCAGCCGCGGTTTGGCGCACTTTAATTCCTTGGCCGAGAGCTCGACAAAATGTTTGGCCAATAACGGGATGTCATCCAATCGGCCCCTGAGCGGCGGGACTTGAACTGGAAAGACGTTCAGCCGGTAATAGAGATCCTCCCGGAATTTTCCCGCCGCGGCTGCTTTCTTCAAATCGCGATTGGTCGCTGCCACGATGCGAACATCGGCGCGGCGCGTCCGGTCGTCACCCACGCGTTCGTACCGCTTCTCCTGGAGAACGCGCAGCAGCTTGTTTTGAATATCCAACGGAATTTCCCCCACCTCGTCCAGGAAAATGGTTCCGCCTTCGGCGGTTTCAAAACGTCCGGCGCGATCCTTCACTGCACCAGTAAAAGAGCCTCGCACATGACCAAAAAATTCGCTTTCGAATAGCTCCCGTGGAATGGAGGCGCAATTGACTCGGATTAGGGGCTTATCTTTGCGCCCGCTACGGAGGTGGATTTCGTGGGCCACCAATTCCTTGCCCGTTCCGGTCTCACCGAGAATGAGCACGGAAGCCTCCGTGGGGGCCACCACATCAATCTGGCTGACAACATTCCGTAGACCAGAACTCTGGCCGACCAAATCGCCGAAGGCCTTGGCTTCCACCACCTCTTCCTGCAGGTAGGTGTTGTGCAATTCGAGCTGGGACTTGAGCACTTCGATTTCCTCGAAAGCCCGGCGAGCTTTTTCTTCGCTCTCCTGGAGTTCAGCGGTGCGTTCTTGCACTCGGAGTTCCAGCGTGTTGTGCGCGTTGCGCAGAGCTTCTTCCGCCTGGCACAGCCGCAAATGCGTTCTGACCCGTGCCAGCACTTCCTCTGCCTCAAATGGCTTGGTGACGTAATCAATACCGCCGGCCTCAAACCCTGTGACTTTCTGGCGCGTATCGCCAAAGGCGCTAATAAAAATAACAGGGATGCGGCTGCTCTTTTCGTCTGCCTTTAAGCGACGGCACACCTCATAGCCATCCATGCCAGGCATGCTTACGTCGAGCAGGATCAAGTCTGGAGTCTTGGCGTCTACGGATTCCAGCGCCAGGGCACCGTCCTCTGCCGGTCGGACGTGATAGCCGTGCTGGGTCAGCAATTCGGTCAGCAGACGCAGGCTGGCGGGGGTATCATCCACCACCAGAATCTCTTCCCGCGCTGAAGTCTGTTTCTTGTCTTCGCTCATAAGGTCTGGTCCTTTTTCAGCAATTTCAAAAGACGTTTGTAGCCAAGCTGTGTGGCCAGCGTGTTCAGAGCCCGACCAAGCGAAGCATCCCGCTCGGTGATCTGTTGGATGAGGGCCTGCGTGCGAGCCGTGTCCAGTTCGACGACGGCCTGACGCAAATCTCGAAGCAGTTCCGCAGGCAGCCCCTCCAAGTGTTCCTGGCGAAGGGCAAGCCCCGGTGCCTCCGGCGTGCTTTCCGGTCCCGGCGCCTTTTCGTAAATGAACTTCAGGAGCAGGTGCCGAGCCAAGGCGTCGAAGATTTCTTGTTCGCGAAACGGCTTGCGCACGAAATCGTCGCAACCGGCTGCCATGATTGCGCTTCTCTCTTCCTCCAGCGCGTGAGCCGTAAGCGCGATGATTTTGGTATCAGCACCGGCCTTGGCCGCCCGAATCCGCCGGACGGCTTCCATGCCGTCCATGACCGGCATGCGGACATCCATCCAGATCAGGTCCGGACGCAGTTGGTCAAACAGTGCCACTGCTTCCTTTCCGTTGATGGCCTCGCACAGATCAAAGCCAAACGGTTCCAGGAGCCTTCGGAGCAGGAGGCGGTTCTCGGCCTGGTCTTCGACAATCAGCAGCCGGCAACGGGGCTGCCCCTCGGCCAATCCCAAAATGCGTCCGTGCTTCGATTCTTCCGGCTCCGCCACCGACGGAAGGACGCTCACTGGGATGCTGAAATAAAACATCGATCCCTTGCCGGGCTCGCTGGCAATGCCAATCTGACCGCCCATGAGCTCGACGTATTGCTTGCAGATGGCCAAACCCAATCCGGTCCCGGCCTGCGCGGAAGCCCGGCTGCCTTGCACGAAGGGAAGGAAGATACGCTGGCAATCCTGCTGGCTTATGCCTGGCCCAGAATCTTCAACTTCAAACCTTATCTGAGCTCTTTCAGGTGCGTCACGGCTGGTGAGCGCGGCACGGAGCTTTACCCCGCCTGAATCGGTGTACTTGATGGCGTTGCCGACCAGGTTCAGCAGCACCTGGCGCAGCTTGCCTGCGTCCACGCCAACAAACCGGGGCAGATCCGGAGCACGCTCTAAAGTGAAACGGAGTCCCTTTTCCGCAGCCCCGACCCCCATCAGCGACTGCATTTCGTGCAGTAACTGGTGCAACTCAACTCTGGACTCCTCCAGTACCACTCGACCAGACTCGATCTTGGCCATGTCCAGGACATTGTTAATTAAGTTCAGCAGGTGCTCGCCGCTGCGGACAATGATGTGCAGCGCCTCCTGCTGGCGCGGCGACACGTCCGGACCGCTTTTGAGTAGTCGGGAAAAGCCGAGCACGGCGTTGAGGGGGGTCCGCAACTCATGGCTCATGTTGGCCAGAAACCGGCTCTTCTCGCGATTGGCGGCTTCGGCCCGGGCCTTGGCTTCAGCCAACTGTTCCGTTCGCTCCTCCACCAGTTCCTCGAGGTGCTCGCGGTGTTTGCGCAACTCGTCCTCAGCCAGCTTGCGTTCCGTCACATCTATCGCGGTGCCAACATACTGAGCAAGCTGCCCATTTTCATCGAGAAGCGGATGGCCGATCGCATGGATGTGTTTGACTGACCCATCCGGCAGCACAATCCGGTGTTCATGCTCGTAATCCATATTTCCAGCCGCTGCCTTTAGCAGCACTTCACGCGTGCCTTCGAGATCCTCAGGGTGGATTCGTTGCCAGAATGCTTCAGCGTTTGGCACACCGTCCTGCGGGTTTAAGCCGTAAATTCGGCACATTTCTTCGGACCAGTACAAGGCCTGGAGAGTGACGGGGCTCCAAGCCCAACTTCCCGTGTGGCTCAGCCGCTGCCCTTCCGCCAGATAAGCCTCACTTCTCCGCAGTGCCTCCTCAGCGCTCTTGCGCTCGGTGATCTCCATCAGCATGGCGAAGGACCCGGTGAATCGATGCTCAGCATCCCGGACGGATGTGGCCGAAACATACATCCAGACGGTGCTGCCATCCTTGTGACGGTATCGCTGTTCATAGCGCTCGGTTAACCCTTGGCGTCGGGCTGCTATCTTCGCTTGCAGGTCGGCTTCGTCGTCCTCAAACAGAAACTCACCAATATTTCTGCCCGTCATCTCTTGTGGTTCGTACCCAAGCATTTCTGCCATGCGTCGGTTCACCAATACGGTCCTAAACTGTTCATCGACTTCCCAAACGCCCTCTGACGCCGTATCCACAATCCGGCGGTAACGCTGTTCGCTTTCCCTGAGTTTCTTCTCCGTTTCTTTGCGCTCAGCCAGTTCCCGCTCGAGGGTTTGGTTGGCTTGCTCGAGGCGTTTGCCTGCCACGCAGATTTCCTGAAAGGCGCGCGCGTTGGCAATAGCGGCCCCCACGTGATCCGCAAAGATCGCCATCCAAGGCCGGCTTACCTCCGGCACATACTCGCGAGTAAAACCCACAATGGCTCCCAAAACCTCTCCTTTGAACCGGATTGGGCTGATCGCGAAGCATCGGACGCCCTCTTCGCGCAACCAATCAAAGCCGGCAATGGAAATCGGATGCTGGTCCGACTTCGTCACCAGTCCTTGCTGGCCGCTGGCCACCGCCTCTCCCAGCGGGCCGAAATTTAATGGTACGCGGGCATTGAGATCCTCGTACTCCCGCAACCCCTGTCCGTGAGGCAGAATCGATCTGCCCTTTCCCGCAGCCAAATGCAGGCAGCGGGACTGGTCAGCACATTCAGACCGATATTTACAGGTCAAGCACAGGTCCCCTTTTTCGACCAACCAGACCTGAGCAAAGGCATATTCAGTGCCCTCTGACCCTTGTTCGACGATTCTCTTCAGGATCAGATCAAGCGAGCGCTCTTGGGCAATCTCCATTAGCAATTGCGCCGCCTGATGCGGATCAAATCGTCTGTCGCTACGTGTGTCGCTGGTCGGTTCCATAAGCTTATTATTGTCGTTCAGGAAGCGGCGCTTGCCGAATCAAGCCGTCGGCCTCCTGGAGCAGAAGGCGGGCGAAGACCCACTCACGCCAATTCCATGAGTCAAAGTTGCGGTCGAGACCCCTTTGGACAAAGCTTCCTGCCGTGTCAAGCTCAGAGCGTGCGGTCGCATCGTCTCCGAGCTTGTGGAACGACATCGCAAGAATCACTCGATCTGTAGCCGTGGGCATGTTGACATAGGTGCATGAGTCAAGGCTGCGCCGGCACAAGTCTACAGTTTTAGCGTAATTCCCGCGCCTGTATTCCAACAGCCCGAGCAACATTGCATCCCATGAGGCCGGCGTATAGACTCCCACTTGAATTGGCCCGGCGCTCGCCAGGGCACGTTGCAGGACTTGGACAAAAGGCTCCAAGGCGGACGCGGAAACGTCACTGGCAGGTCGAATCAGGGCTATCTTCATTACATACTCGGCGCTGCCTACATCAGTTGTGTTCTTGAGCCCGCTGATGGCCTGGTTGCGCGCGCGAGCGAAGTCCGATTCGTCACCGAGCTTCAGCGAAGCCAAAGCGGTGTGCAGGTAATTAACGGCTTGGTCCCCCTCGTGCAACTGAGAAAGACGATGAACATGCTCGAAGCGCTTGCGTGCCTGCTCCCATTCACCGCGTATGGCGTGCCACTCGCCCAGCGCGCGATAGAGAGATGCGTCGGTATCTTTGGAAGCATTGTTGGACTTGGACATCGAATCCAGGGTGTGATCACTCTGCGCCATGAGCTCATCGCACTCGTTCATCAGGAGATCCGCAATCATCCAATCGTACCAGGAACCCTCTAGTTCTTCCGGCGTCCCAGGGAATAATATAGAAGGGGTGCTCCCGAAATTGAGACCTTGCTGCGACTTGGCTTGGATCAACTCACAGGTTTCAGTCCAATCCACCACCGCTGCCTGGTAATAGCCCAAACGCCAGTTCGACATGGCCTTTATCGCGGACGTAGTAGCGATCCGTGCGTTTTGAAACCAGGGGTGAACTTGGCAACGATCGCACCAGCCAATCGCCGTAGAAAAATTGCCCTGCCGATATTTCAGCAAGGCCAGCACCTCCGACCATTCTGCCCAATGAGGCGGGTTTGGGCGCATCTCTTTCGCAGCGGGAAATTTCTTTTCGACAAGTTCGGCTCCGAGATCAAACAACTGGAGCGTGTTCGGATTGGGTGGCAGCAGCAGTCCGACTTTGAAGGTCCAGTACTCTGAGGCGATGTTGGTCAGGCCCAGCTTGGCTACTTCGGTTTGGCGGAATTGCTCATAGCCCTGCCGGTTTCCTGATTTGAGCAAGGCAGCCGCCAGTTTTAATTGATCCGCAGAAATGAGGTCCGAAGCATCGAGTTGGTCCACCTTCATTAGTGATTCGAATCGCGCCGCGGCTTTGGGCCATTGGCCGTTGCTGGCGTGCCAGTCACCTAGTGCGCGCAACTCGGCAGCAACCTCAATGGAAGGCTGGCTCAATGGAAGGCTTGCTGAGAGCTTGTCGGCCTCTTCAAAACGGCGTTGTGTCACCAGCAGCGCCACATGAGAAGCCCTTTCTCGCACTTCAGCCTCTCTCCTCAACCGCGCCTCCGAATTTCGGGCCTCTCGCTCTTTAAAGAACATCAGGGTCGAAATAATCGTGCCCACGAGCAAAGCCGCGATGGCCGCTGCTCCAAACAGGAACAAAACTCGGTTTCTGCGCACGAGCTTCTGCAGCCGATACAACTGGCTGGGTGGACGCGCGAAAACGGTTTCCTGATGCAAGTAACGCTCTATGTCCATTGCCAGCCCGTTGGCGGTCGCATAGCGGCGGGTGCGGTCCTTCTCCAGGCACTTGAGCACAATCCAATCCAAATCACCTCGAAGCTGAGACAACAGCCGGGGCGGTTCGATGTGCCGTCTCCTGGCGGTCTTGGTCAATTCCTCGTTGTTCAGCGTTTGGAGTTTGGCTGAGGGACTCAACGGCTCCTGCTCACGCACCGTGCGTCTCAGTTCGTCCACTCCCAATTTCAACAAATCCGTCGTGTCAAAAGGAGTGCGACCCGTTAGAAGTTCGTAAAGCAATACCCCGAGCGAGTAAATGTCGCTGCGGGTGTCCAGGCTCAACTCGCTCAACTCCATCTGTTCCGGACTCATGTACGCGGGAGTGCCCATCAATTGCGCATACGAGGTGAAGAGCGTCTTGTCCGTCAGCCTCTGCTCGGTGGCTTTGGCAATACCGAAGTCGATCACTTTGGGAATCGGGACCCCGTCACGCATGGTGACCATGATATTCGACGGCTTGAGGTCTCGATGGATGATTCCCTTTTGGTGCGCATGCTGAACCGCGTTGCAGACCTGAAGGAACAACTCCAA
>Ga0181526_10000654_pt1 | contig 35869 bp, 30 predicted proteins | sample PEATcosm2014_Bin_35_FD_119750 | JGI IMG/M metagenome (GOLD analysis project Ga0181526, IMG submission 119750) | Peatland microbial communities from MTU Mesocosm Facility, Houghton, MI, USA - PEATcosm2014_Bin06_30_metaG | ecosystem: Environmental > Terrestrial > Soil > Wetlands > Peat | place...
CCAGCTCACGCCCGCCGAGTCGGCCTCACTGCCGATCGTCGCGTTGTCGAAGCAGGCCACGATGCTCGAGCCGTAGGTGCGCTTTGCCGTCAGCGTATGAATCGTGTCATGCGATCCTCCCTCGCATCCCCAGTCCAACGCTGGGGAATCCACGGTCCGGCTTGCATACGCGGCAACCGCGTACTGGTGCGCAATGAAGCTGCCGTCAAGGTTCGATGCAAACATGTGATCGGCTAAGACGTATTGCTTGGCTATCGTCCAGTAAGGCTCTATCTGGGCGCGCGGCACGTACGCGTACGCATAGTTCGCAGGGGAACCGAAACCGGCTTCTTCGTTGTTCCAGCCGTCCATCTTGCAGTGCGTGCCGGGGAGTTTCTTTTGAGCATCGCAGGCCGCGAAAAAGGCGGGCGAAAAGTGGTCGATGTCCCAACTTTGGGCGAGATCTTGAGAGTGCAGAACAATTTTATCGCCGTTCGTGTCGTACCCGTAGTCCTGCGTCTTGGCGCCCGGATATCCCATAAACAAGTTGTTAAACGACCGGTTCTCTTGGACGATAAAGATTACGTGTTGAATCGGACTCGAGCCATCCCGTACGGCGGCCCGCAGCATCGCCGACGGCCCCTCCTCCTCGGGCACGTTAGAGAAACCTTTCGCAGTGCATGCCACCTGCGCGAGTACGACGGCGAGTGCGACTACAAGCTTCAAAGGCTTATTCAAACGAGCTCCTCTCGGGTGAATGGTCCGCTATTGCCCCTGGCGCCGCAGACCCTAGGGGCGGCCGTGGGGATCACCGGACGCACGTTGAGACGAGTGCTGCGCTAAAGGCGCCAAAGCCTCCCAAGCTGAACTTAGGAACTCGCGTTCTCGGGGTGCTCGTATGTTCGCTTTCAAGTACGGAGTTTTTATGCAACTCTCAAATGCGGCTCGCTATACGTTAGGTGTTTGCGCGGCCGTTACAACACTCGTTGGCTGCGGCACGTCACAGATATCTCTCGGCCCGCGAGAGCCAATGGGACAGAACGCGATGCTGACCGTGCGTCCGGATCGCGCCCGATCATGGATGGCTCCCGACGCAAAGAAAGCCGACCTCCTTTATATCTCTGATTTGGGAACGGACGACGTATACGTTTACTCGTATCCCGAAGGTGTTCTAAAAGGGACGCTTACCGGCTTTAATCGGCCATGGGGCTTGTGCGTCGATAAAGCGGGGAAGGTTTTTGTCACGGACGAGGGTGCGTTCCGGATTCTGGAGTACGCGCACGGCGGCACGAAGCCGCTAGCAACCTTGAAGGATCCGGGCGAAGACCCAGGCGGCTGCTCCGTCGACCCGACGACAGGAGATCTTGCCGTCGCGAACATTAGTACGCCCGCAACGTATCCCGGTGACGTTGCGATCTATAAAAAAGCGCGTGGCACTCGAAAAACGCACAAAGATCCCCAGATCATTTACTACGAGTACTGTGGCTACGACAACCAGGGGAACCTTTACGTGGACGGGATGACGGCGGACGCCTTCGCCTTTGCCGAGCTTCCCAAAGGAAAAGCCTTGTTTGCGAATATAGGGCTGAATGAGAACATCCGATTCGCCGGCGGCGTTCAGTGGGACGGCCATTACGTGGCGATTCGAGATTACGAAGCCAACGTGATTTATCAGTTCAGCATCAGCGGCAGCAGCGGAACGGAAACCGGCTCCACTTCGCTCGGCGGTTCGAGTTATGCGGTTCAGTTTTGGATTCACGGCTCCAACGTCATCGGACCTAATGCCGACAGCGCGAACGTGATGTTCTGGAACTATCCGGCTGGTGGTTCGCCCACCAAAACCATCGATGGTCTCACAACGCCGTGGGGCGTGACCGTCAGCATGGCCGGCTAGCAATAGCCACGCCGGAGCGGAGAATCCCGTAGGCGAAGACGCGGCCATCGTCAACGTATCCCGCAGAACGAACTGGCTCGAGCGGGGCGGAATTTTTGCGGAGTGCCAAGTTCGCGGCGGAGGCGAGTTCGGAGAGGATCGGCATTTGCGGCGACCCGCGCGTCGCGCCGTGGATCGTGGCGAAGTTCGCGACCGCAGACGGCGCCGTCTGAGCTTAAGGCCCGTACTGCTGCGCGTTGACTATGATGCGGGACACGGGCCCCTCGGAGGGTCCTCGAGCGCTAGCGCAGGCGCTCATCACCCGGGAGTACGCCTTCCTGTTCTGGCAATTTGGACTCGCCTGCTTCGAAACGCTGAGCAAGCAGACCTGTGCGCGCTCGATCTGCGGTTTCTGCTTGATTGTTTTGGCAAGGATCCCTAGCGCGACCAAACAAATCGCGGACGAGCCGCAGGTTAGACCGAACGCAGGGCCCGTTTTATTTGCCGCATTCGCCCGTACGCCGATTTTTTTCCGGTTTGTTAACATCTTAACAGGGAGGGCCCGCTCGTCACCGAACCCTCGGCGGCCTACCCCAGGCACGCTGTTGAGAAAATGGCGGAGCCACGTTTCTCACTATTCTTAAGGAGAAATCGACGACATGCGATTTTCGTTAGCTACGGCGGGTTGTGCTGTTGTTATATCCGCACTTCTCGCAGGATGTTCAAGCAATCCTCAAGGGTCCGCTCCCCCGCTATCGGGGTCCACCCAGTCACAGGCGCAGGGCCGCTACACGGTCGTGCTTCGGCCCCATATGGATGCCCACGTCAAACAAATGTACATCGGGCATAAAGGCAAGCTGACCACGCTGCAACTGATGAAGCTGGAGCTTGCTGGCAAAATCCCGAACCCGATGACCCACAACCTGATGGCCAAGCAGGTGCAGTACGTCGAGCACCACAAGCGCCCGTTCTTCCGCGGGTTCAATCCCGATAAGAAGAAGGGCGGTGGCGGAGTCGCCGAGTGGAGCTCGCTCCTCGACTACGACTATCTCCTCGGGCAAGACAGCAAGATGAACGCGACCGTCGGCGCCATCGACACCGAGACCAACGAGTGTTACGAGCCGTACATGGTCAAGGTCGATCATAGCCAGAATATCTGGGTTACGTGCGACGAAACGGAACCGGACTTCTATAGCGGCGTTCAGGAGTACACCAAAGACGGATCCGAAACCGCCACTTACGGCGGCGAATGTACGAACGTGCCCGCCGGATACGCCTATTGCGGCTTCTACGAAGGCTACGGCTACGATTCGGCTCAAACCGCCAACAACGTTTTCCTTTCACTGGAGTTCTTCGAGGAAGAGTTCTGTACCAGTGGCGGAAGCTGCGGATTCTACGATGGCGGCGGCTTTCTGTACTGGCCGGCGAACGATCCGTCTGCAACGCCGTCGCTCATCGGCGGCGCGGACTGCGACCCGATCTGCGATGCGTACTACATGGACACCGACGCGAACGGCAACTTGTGGTTTGACTACTACGGCTACGCCAACAGCGAATACGGTTACGGCGTCGCCGAGGTCACGAACCCGACCTCCGACGCGCCTACCTTCGTCTCTATCCTCAATCCGGGAACGATGCAATGCCCGGGCGGCGTTTACGTAAGCACCAAGGGCAGCACTCAAACGGTCAACGCCCTCGATTGCAGCTCGCGTAAGATCTATACGTTCACCACTGGCGGCGTGCAGGGCAGTTCACTCGGGCCGGTCGACCTCTTTGGATCGCCGGAAGGCCTCGGTTTCAACCAGACCGACACCTCCGCGGTTAATGCCGATTGTGACCTCGACTGGAACAACGTCGGCACGCTCGCAACCAACAAGTGGTCGCCGAAGAAGAGCCCGTACGAAGTCAGCTGCCTCTATGGCGCTGCGTACACTCCTTCGGATAAGTAACGCTCTAGAACCACTAGCAGGTTAAAACAGAACGGGATCCTCTCGAACGAGAGGGTCCCGTTTTCGATGTGCCGGCAGGCATCAGAGCGATAGGATTGCCCGCCGAGAGCCTCGTACCAGCAGGGGAATCCTAGCGCGATTGCCGTCGTAGCTTAGTGGTAAAGCACGTCATTGGTAATGACGAGATCATGGGTTCAATCCCCATCGACGGCTCCATTCGCTTCGCAGCCCATCGCCTGCTTGATGAATGCATCGGCCGCGTCGCTCCACGGCCGCTTGAAGTCCTTCGGCCAATGCGTTTGATCCGACCATAGGTGACTCAAGCCGCGGCCAATCTCGCCGTCTCCCTGCGTGAACGATGCCACCAGACTGCGCCAACGTTGCGCGAGCGCTCGCGCGTCGGCACCCGATGGCTCGATGCCCTGTGAAACGGCAGCCTCGACCTCCGCGATAAGAGTGGTCCAATCGCGTTGTCCCCGCTCGACGAGCTCCGGCGCCACGTTGCGTCTGCGTTCGTCGATTTTCTCACGTGCCGCTTCCGAGTAGTACTCTTGCGTCCACTTCCAATCGTTTTGCATTTCGAATCCCTCCATGACGGTTCTGAGAATCCTCCAACGGTCGGCCGACGCGCCGGCGGTTAGCGCGCGTTCAGCCTCCTGGATAAGGGTAAGCGCCGAGTCGAGCCGGTGCTTCTGTCGTGCGATCACTTCGCGCTGCATGCGCAGCGCCGCGATGAGCGGCTGGTCCGCTCCCCCGAGCAGTTCCTTGATCTGAGCCAGGCGCAAGCCGACGAAACGCAACGCGAGAATGTGCTCGAGGCGTTCCAACTCGGCTTCGCCATAGAGACGGTAACCGGATTGGCTCACTGCCGCAGGCCGTAGCAGCCCGAGCCGGTCGTAGAGATGCAGCGTCCGAACGCTGACCCCGGCTTCGGTCGCGAAAGCTTTGATCCGGCGCAATCCGCCGCTCTGCGTTTGCATCGTCGTTCCTCCGGTCGAGCGTAACCCCTGACGCAACGTCGGAGTCAAGAGCCAGAGTTGCGAGAGTTCCGGCCGCTTGCCCCATAAGGCGAGAGGGCATTATTTTGCACATTTTCTAACCCTGCCGGCGCGGCCGCCGAGTTATAATGGTGCCAACATGCGGATTGCAACATCTTTCGTTCACAAGACACTTCTCTGGACCGTGTTGCCTGCGGTCCTCAGCCTTTCTGTGCCGGGGGTCGCCGGCGCGCAGCAACCGGAGCCAAGCTACGGAACCCAACCGGTTCCGAGCTATGGAACCCCGGTAGCTCCTCAGGACCAGATCAGAGGCACCGTTACCGGTTTTGACGGAGCCTACACTGTCTACATGCGCGACGATCGGGGCTACGACGACCACATCTCGATGCACCAAGGCACCGAGATCAATCCGGTCGGCACCCGGCTCGTCGAGGGCATGCCCGTCACCATTTATGGTCATGCCAACGGCCCGACGTTTGAGGCCTACCGTATCGACGTAGCCGTAGCCTACACGCCGAACTACAACGGCGCCTATTACGCAGGCGGCGGCTACCCCGATTACGGCTCAGGCTATTACGGCTCCGGCTATTACGGCTCAGGCTATTACGGTGGGGCGTATCCCTGGGGCATCGGCATTGGAATCGGCCTTGGCTTTGGCTGGGGCTGGGGCTGCTGCGGTTACTGGGGCGGCTGGGGCTGGGGTTATCGTCCGTGGGGCTACTACGGAGGATACGGCTACTACCGCGGCCCCTATGGCTACCGTGGACCTTACGGCTACCACGGAACGGCCTACGGTTACCGCGGCTACTACGGCCGTTACGGTAGCGGCTACTACGGCAGCGGCTACCGCGGCGGGTACGGCGGTTATCGCGGCGGCTATCGTGGGGGTGGGACGGTGCACGGCTCCGCCGGGGCCGGCCACGCCTCAGGTGGCGGGGGCGGGCACGGCGGTCGACCGCACTAGCGGGCTGCTACCAGAGCGAGCCCTCCGCAACTAGCAGGTAAAGAATCGGGCCCAGGCCCCAAATGATGCTGACGACGAACCAGATGACCTTCTGGAACGTCGTCAGGTCGCCGCGGCCGATCAGATTGATCCACATCAGGATCATGGCGATCGGGTGTAAGAAGATCGACAGCAGGATCTCGAAGAGCAGCTTCATGGGCTGCTCTTCGCGCATGCATCGCTTTGGCGCCTCCGCTCGTTATGGTAGCTACAGATGAAACACGACGTTACACCCGAGGTCCAAAAAAGCGAAGAAGAGTGGAAGGCCCAACTCGGCCCGCAACGCTACCACATTCTGCGCGAAGCCGGCACAGAAGCGCCATTCACCGGTTCGCTTCTCCAAATTCAGGACGACGGCACCTACCTGTGCGGCGCCTGCGGGCAGCCGCTCTTCAGAGCGAGCGAAAAATTTGACTCCCATTGCGGGTGGCCGAGTTTCACCCATCCCGACGAGCGGGAAAATGTAAGGCTGTTGGACGATCACACCCTCGGCATGCATCGCGTCGAAGTACGCTGCAAGCGCTGCGATTCGCATCTGGGCCACGTCTTCGACGATGGTCCTGGACCGGAGGGAACCCGCTATTGCATCAACTCACATTCGCTCGACTTTCAGCCCTCGCGGCAAGCCTAAGCCTCGCGGTTTCGTTTACTGCGATGCACGCGCAGGCGGCGACGCCCGGCCCCGGCCTCGGCGTCCTCTCCGTTCTTTACGCGGGTTCCCTCGTGACGCCGATGGAGGGGCCGCTCAAAACAGCGCTGCACGAACGTGGAATCGAGTTCGAAGGCGAGCCCGGCGGCAGCAAGGAGCTGGCGAACCTCATCGCGGCCGGCATTCGTTCGCCGGATGTTTTCATCAGCGTCAATCCGGCACTCGTCAAGAAGCTCGGAGACCGCGTCGCATCGGCGACGACGTTTGCCGGCACGAGCCTCGGGATCGCCTGGGCGCCAAACTCCAAATACGCCGCGCTCTTTGACGGCGTCGCCAACGGCACGACGCAGCTGGAGCGGGCGCTCGAAACACCGGGCTTGCGGATCGGTCGTACCGACCCGCAGCTCGATCCCAAGGGCGGCTATACGATCGAGGGGATGACGATGTGGTTGGGGCACGACGGCGAGCAACGCATTCTCGGACCCGATGAAAATCCGTCGCAAATTTTCCCCGAACAAGATCTGCTCGCGCGCGTCGATACCGGTCAAGCCGACGTCGGATTTTTCTACCGCACCGAGGCCATCACGCGCGGTTATCGCTTCGTCCCGCTCCCCGGCGGCGGCGCGCTCACCGACCGCATCACCTATACGCTGGCGATCATGAAGGCCGCGCCCCATCCGCAAGCCGCGCGCGCCTTCGCGGATTTTGTTCTGACCGGCCCTGGGCGCGCGATCCTCGAGCAGGCCGGCCTCACCTATCTGCCCCGGGCCGCGTCGCCCTGAGCCCTTCGACAAGCTCAGGACGGGCTCTGTCGCAGGGGCAGTTTCCGGACGAACAAGCCACCGACGGCAGCTTCGCGCGGCAAGAGGACGCCTTTCGCGAATGGGTGACCGCCGGCGGCGGCTCGGGTTTCCCAGCTGCGGCCGGCCGTTATCATCTCTATGTGTCGTTGGCCTGCCCGTGGGCATGCCGGACGATCATCGTTCGCAAACTCAAAGGCTTGGAAGACGCGATCGGCATGACGATCGTGGACCCTATTCGCGACGAGCGCGGCTGGCGCTTCACGACGGCGGAGCCCGATCTCGTCAACGGCTGGCAGTTTTTGCGAGACGCCTACACGGCCAGCGATCCGGCCTACATCTCTCGGGTGACCGTGCCCGTGCTGTGGGATAAGCAACGGCGGCGCATCGTCAGCAACTCCGACGACGATATCATGCGCATGCTGGAAAGTGAGTTCGATGCCTTCGCCGCCAATCCGAAGCTCGATCTCTATCCGCTCGAGCTACGCGCCCAGATCGACGAGCTCAACGAATTTCTCTACGAATCGTTCAACAATGGCGTCTACCGCGCGGGCTTCGCAACATCGCAAGAAGCATACGAAGCCGCTGCCTACGAAGTCTTTACGGCGATCGACGCCATGGAAGAGCGCTTGGCATATTGCCGTTATCTCTTTGGGGAGCGACCCGTCGAAACCGATTGGCGATTCTTCGTGACGCTCGTCCGTTTCGATCCGGTCTACTACGGCCACTTCAAGTGTAACCTTCGCCGGATCGTGGACTATCCGAACCTTTACGGCTATCTGCGCGACCTTTATCAAATTGACGGCATCGCCGAGACGGTGAACTTCGATCACATCAAGCGCCACTATTACATGACGCACGACGACATCAACCCGACCCGAATCGTACCGGTCGGGCCGTTGATGGACCTTAACGCGCCGCACGACCGGGAGCGTCTCTGATTTTGGTTTGACCGGCCCGCTTCCCGCTGGCGGAGGGGGTTCGAATCAGCTTGCAAGAAGGCGCCTCGATGGAGCTTCGTCCTCTCGGATTCGGCGAGATTTTCGACCGGGCCGTAACCTTGTACATTCGCAATCTCGTCCCGTTCGCGACCATCGTCGTCGTATTCGTCCTGCCGATCTCGATAATGCAATACCTGCTCGATCTGGGCTCCCAACCGGAGTTCTCCACGATCGTCGAGATACTCCGGCACCCCGCGCGCGCGCAAACGCAACACATCCCGACGATCTTCGAATCTCCGGGGCTGATCGCGATTTCCATCGCAATGCTATTCTTAACGTACTTGCTTTGGCCGTTTGCGCTTAACGCTGTGGCCGTGGGCGTCGCGGCATTGTATCGCAATCGGCCGGTAACGTTTTGGGGGTCCTACCAGATCGTGCTCCGCCGGTGGCTGCAGATCTTGGGGCTGATCCTGTTAGACCTCGCCGTGGCGCTGGTCTGGTACGTCGCCACCGTGCTGCTCGTCGCGGCTATCGTTGTCGTAACCGTACTGCTTGGGAAGGTCTCGGCTGCGCCCACGGTGTGGTTCTGGTTCGGCTTTACCGGTGCAATCCTCGTTTTGATCGTCTCGATTCCGCTGGTCGCACCATTGTACGTTGCGCTCACCTTTTCCATGTACTCGGTCGTGATCGAAGAGCGCGGTGTGATCGAGTCGCTTTCGCTTGGTTTTGCGCGTATCTTTAACCGGGCCGAATTCTGGCGGGCGCTGCTCTTCGCAGTTGCCGCCGGGGCTACCGTCTTCGGCGGATCTATGGTCTTCGGCGTTTTGGCAATCGGCGCGGCATTCGTGCACTTGCCCGCGCTGCAGGCCATCATCGAAGGTCTCGCTCGCGCCGTCATTACCCCGTTTGCGGTAGTGCTCTTAGCCGTCTACTATTTTGACGTGCGAATTCGGCGCGAAGGCTTCGACCTCGAAGCCAGCCTCGAACGTCTCTCCGCCACGAACGTCGCATGATCGTCGCGATCGTGGCTGCGGCTGCGCTGGTGCCTTCGAAAGACGCCTTGATCGAGCGATGGTTGCGGGCCAATCGCGCCCACGTGGCCGCCCGTCTTGCAACGGCCCCGGCTCCGCTCGTCTCTCCACCCGATCTGCGGGCCCTGGCGCAACGCGAGTTCGATGTGAAGGGCAGGTATCAAATCGCCGAGACTACCGTTGCCGCGGCGCCCGAACCCTGGTGGCTGCAAGCCTGGGATTGGATTTATAAGCGCTGGCAAGGGTTCTGGGAGTTCGTGTTTGCGCGCGTCCGCGTCGGCCCGCAGGGAGCCGCGAGCCTCGGCGACCTGCTGCTCGTGCTCGTCGGCATCCTGTTGATTTTCGTCGTGGTGCGTTTGTTGAGAAATCTGCAGGTCGAGCGCTCTGCGTCGAGTCCTCGGGCTGCACCGCTGCAAGAACCGCCCGCTCCGCGTGCGCTCTACCGACAGGCCTGCAACGCCGCCGGCCGTGGCGATTACCGCACGGCGGCGCTCTTGCTCTTTGCCGCGATGGTCGCGCTGCTCGACCGCCATGGCGCCGTGAACGGAACCGCCAGTGCGACGGTCGGAGATTTGCGACGCGAGTTGCGAGCCCGCAATGCTAGGCTCGTCGCTCCATTCGATGCCGTCGCCGCGCCGTTCGTCCAAGAGGCGTACGCGGAGCGCGCGGTCGACGAGCCGCAGTGGCATCGCGCACGCGACGCATTCGCCGCGTTGCTCCAAGAGGGAGTGCAGCCGTAAGACTCCGTCCCGACCTCATCCTTTTGGCGGCTTGTGCGCTGCTGCTCGTGCTGCTGAGCTTGGAGCGCAGCTCGTTGCAGCAACAACGGCGCCCCTCGGTCTATTCGACCTACGACACGGGGCCGAACGGGTACCGCGCGCTCTACGGGGTGCTCCGTGCCGCCGGCGTTCCGGTGCAACGCTTCGAGCGCGAACTCAGCACGCTCGATCCCGCCATTCGGACGCTGATCGTCACCGGATACGAACACGATCCCTCCGCCAAGCCGCTCGACGAACGCGATGCGGAATTGCTCCGCGGTTTCGTCGCGGCGGGAGGGCGTCTCGTCGCTATCGATACCGAGTTCGCGGGGCCACAGGACGTGACGCCGAACGCCGGAACTACCCTGCAAGCACCCGGCGGCGGCGATGCGGTCGCGCTGGTGCGAAACGCGTACACCGCAGGCGCCGCTCGCGCGAGCGGGTCGATCGACTGGATCTTTCCCTTCAAAGAGCCGCGCGGCACGCCGTTGCTGGCCAACAATCAAGGGATGGTTGCTATCTGGTATCGTTACGGCAAGGGCGAGGTCGTTGCAATTTCCGCGCCTTCCCTTTTTGGTAACGCGGAGCTGCGCAACGCTGATAACCTGCGCTTCGTCTACAACGCGATCGCAAACCATGGCGTGGCGGCGTTCGACGAGTACGTCCACGGCTACGACGATCGCCTAACGATGTGGGCCGCGTTGCCGGGGCCGGTCCACGCCGCCGTCTGGCTCGTCGTTGCCATCGTCGGCCTGGCCTTGATCGGGGCCAACGTCCCATTCGCACCGCCATATCTACCCGAGCCGGCGGACGAGCGCGACTCGTCCGCGTACATCGCCGCGATGGCGGAACTGATGCGCCGCTCACGTCGCCGCCCACCCGACGACGAAGTCGTGTGGCGGGCAGCGATCGATTTCCAAAGGCGAAAGGACCACGCGTGAATACATCCGTTGAGGAAGTTGCCGGCCGGCTTGCGTCCGGAATGGAGCGGATCCTCGTTGGCTCGGACCGCCTGACGCACGGCCTTATCATCGCACTGCTCGCGCGCGGCCACGTGCTGATCGAAGGCGTGCCCGGCACCGGCAAGACGCTGGCGGCCCGGGCGCTCAGCGTGCTTCTGGGACTAACCTTCCGGCGTATCGCATTCACGCCGGATTTGATGCCCTCCGACGTCGTTGGGACAACCATCTTCAATCCGCAGACCGCGGAGTTTTCAACCCGGACCGGTCCGATCTTTGCCAACGTCGTGCTGGCCGACGAGGTGAACCGTACGCCGCCTAAAACACAGTCGGCGTTACTCGAGGCGATGGAAGAGGCGCGCATCACCATCGACGGCGTCTCGTATCCGCTGCCTGCGCCATTTCTGCTCTGCGCGACGCAAAACCCGATCGAGTACGAAGGAACCTATCCGCTTCCCGAGGCGCAGCTCGACCGGTTCATGATCAAAGTTGAGACGACGTATCCGCTGGAGAGCGAGGAACTGGAGCTTCTCGCGCGCGCGGCAGCCGGCTTCGACGCTCGAGCGTTGGAAACATCGAGCATTCTGCCGGTGACCGGCGCGGCGGAACTGCTCGAAGCGCAAGCGGCGGTTCGGCGCGTCCATCTCTCCGACACCGTGCGTGACTATGTTTACCGCATCGTCGTGGCGACGCGAACGCACCCGCGACTGACGCTGGGCGCGTCGCCGCGCGCTGGCATCGCGCTCCTCGCAGCGTCGCAAGCGGCAGCGGCCATCGAAGGCCGCGACTTCGCGACACCCGACGACGTAAAGGACGTTGCCGATTTCGTGATTTCACATCGGCTCATCGTCGCGCCCGATGCCGAGATCGAAGGCGTCTCCGCGCGCGACGTACTGCGGGAGGTTCTCGCCGCCGTTGCGGTCCCGCGTGCCTAAAGTTTGGTTGCCGGCGTGGGTCACGCCGCGATTTCTCTGGACCCTCGCCACGATCGCGCTGCTTCTTGCATGCTCGCCGGGCGTCACGCTCTTCGTATGGCTTGCTGCGTTCCTGGGTGCCGCGCTGGCCGTCGCGACGCTCGCCGATGCTTTGCTCGGGCCGCCGGCATCGGCGTTGCGCGTCGAGCGCCTACCCCCGGCTCACTTCGCGCTCGGCGTACGGGCCGAGCTTTCTTACACGGTTGAAAACCGATCGAAACGCACCACGCGAGTCGGCATCATCGAAACCCCCGTGCCGGCGTTGCGTTTCGACGTCGACGAGTGCATCGGTGAGGTTCCTTCGGCGAGTCGCATTACGTTGGTTCGCGCGGTGACGCCGATCGCGCGCGGTGCCGGTGAGCTGCAGAGCCTCTACTTCTGGTACGAAAACGCGCTTGGCCTGGTGCGTCGCCGGTGCCGCACCGGCGCGCGGCAACCGATCCGGGTCTACCCCGACCTGGCGGCCGTGGAACGATATGGCCGGCTGCACGTGCGCAACCGTGTGATCGAGGCGGGACTGCGCCGAATGAAGCTGCGCGGCACGGGAACCGAGTTTGAGTCACTGCGGGAATGGAGCGAGGGCGACGCCTTTCGTACGATCGACTGGAAAGCGAGCGCGCGGCGCGGGAAACTGATGGTTGCGCAGCACGAAGTCGAGCGCAGCCAGAACGTGTTGCTGCTGCTCGATTGCGGCCGGCTGATGACGCCGCGGGTCGGCAGCGGCCGCAAGCTGGACTATGCCGTGACCGCGGCGCTCTCGCTGGTAAAGATCGCCGGACTCGCCAACGACCGCGTGGGCCTCGTGGCATTCGCGCGCGATATCCTGGCCGCTCGAGCGCCTCGTTCGACCCGATCGTCGGTCGCCGGCCTCGCCGAGACACTCTACGGCCTCGAGCCGCGGTTCGAGGAAGCAAACTACACTCGAGCCTTCACGTACCTTCGCCATCACCTGCACAAACGTTCGCTGATCGTCTTTCTCACCGACGTGATCGATCCGCTCGCGCAGGCGGCGACGATGGCCGAAGTGGCGTCGTTGGCGGCGCACCATCTGCTCATTTGCGTCTTCATGAACGATGCGGCGGTGAGCGCGGCGCTAAGCCAAGAGCCGCACAACGCCGGCGAGGCGTACCGCGCGAGCGTCGCACTCGACTTGGCGAACGAACGCCGCGTCGCCAAAGCGATGCTGGAGAGTACTGGAACCATCGTAATCGACGTGCCGGCCAAGGCGCTAACGACGACTTTGATCGACGAGTATCTGCGCGTTAAGCGGCGCGGTCTGTTGTAACGCCGCCGTCACGCCGGCCTGCGCCCGTAAAATACAGAACGAGCACGAGTGCGGTGAACAGACCGATCGCGATCCGCACCGAAACCGGCAGGCGGCGCGGCGAAACGAAGGCCTCGATCGTGCCGGCGACGACCAGCATTGAAGCCACCCCCAAAATCAGCGTTCCGGCCCGTCGTGCATTGGCAACTAAGACGTCGCGCCGTCGCCGGCGCCCGGGAAAGAGCGCGCCTGCCGCAATCAGCAGACCGGCTGCGCCGGCAATCTGGATGGCGGTTAGCTCGATGACGCCGTGCGGCGCGATCGTCGCCCAAAAGTCTTTCCCGAACCCGGCGTTGGTGAAGAGCGCGGCCATTCCCCCGAGCATCAATCCATTGAAACCGATGATATAAACGGTCAGCGCACCGAGCGTGATCGAACCTGCAAAGGCAACGATCGCGACCTTGACGTTATTTGCGATGATCATCGCCGACATCGCCGGCCCAAAGGTTGGATCGACCGCGAAGTTCGAATCGTGCAAGCTCTTACGGATCGTCTCGGGGACGAGCGCTTTGGGCAACATCGCGTAGGCGTCGGCCGGATGATTGCGGACGAGCACGTAGGCAACGACAGCACAGGCTACCGTAATCGCCGTGCAGATGGCGACGTAGGGGAGCGACCGGCGGAACTCCTGGGGAAAGACCCGCGCGTAAAAACCGGCGATTCGCCGGGTGCCGCTCTCGGGCGCTCGGGCATAGACCTGTGCGTGGGCGCGCGCGACGCAGCGGTTCAGATACTCCAGTAAAACGTGGTCGAAGCCGCGCCCTTGGGCGTAAGCAAGATCGCTGGTCGTGGCCCGGTAGAGGCGGCCGAACTCGGCGACCTCATCCGGCGAGAGCGCGCGTACGCCGCGGCGCTCGATGCGCGCAACGAATGCATCGAGATGCTGCCACGTCTCCGATCGGCGCGTGATGAAAGCGGCTTGCGTCAACGATCGGGAGTTGGCGAGCGGCCGCCGTCGAACCTCGGTGTGGTGGATCGTACCGTTGAGGTTCGTACGCCCGAGAGCATCGCATTTACCTACGAACTAGCCGGGCTGGGAAGCCGTTTTCTCGCGCTGGCCGTGGATCAACTGATTCAGTTTGCAACCTTGGGCGCCATATTTGCCGGAATCGTTCTCGCGGCATCACGTTTGCCCAAGCACCTCGCGCCCGACGCGGCCGAGAAGCTTGGCGAAAGTTTTGCCGTTGCGTTCATCATTACGGTCGCGTTCGCAGTCCTGTTTGGATACTTTATCCTCTCCGAAACGGTTTGGAACGGGCAGACTCCCGGCAAGAAGCTCCTCGGCCTTCGCGTTGTGCGGGACGGCGGCTATCCAATCGACTTCGGCGCTTCGCTAATTCGCAATCTGATTCGCGTTGGGGAAGCGCTGCTGGGCTACTATATTCTGGCCGCGATCAGCGCACTGATTTCACCGGAAAATAAGCGGCTCGGCGATCTCGCGGCCGGCACCATCGTTGTGCGAGATGCGCCTTTAGCCACGCCGCGCTCTTTAGGCGCGCGCGATGAGGAGCCCACGTACGCTTCAACGGCCTACCTCGCCGGCGAAGAACGGGCCCTGATCAAACGCTTTCTCGAACGCCGTGACACGCTGGCGCCCGATCGCCGAAAGGCACTCGCGGCGCACCTCGCGGCGCGCGTCCGGGCGCGAGTGCCGGCCGACCTGGCGGGATTGGAGGACGAGCCTCTCTTAGAGCGCCTGTAAGCGAACCGAACCGCTTGACATCGAACATATGTTCGATTAGCATGAATCTCCCATGGCGGCGCTCGCGGCTTCCCAACCCTATGTCATCCTGAGCGCAGTCGAAGGACACCGAGAAGCCTTCATGGCGCTGAAGGCCGAGCTGAGCGGCAGACCAAGCCTGTCCTCTCAGCCGGTCGAAGGCGCCGTTCCCAGCAGTATCCCCGAGCTCGATCAAATGCTTGCCGGCGGCTTCCCTGCAGGCAGCGTCGCCACGCTCGAAGGAGCGACCGGGCGGTGGAGCGTCGCGGCCGCACTCGTTGCCGCGATGACTCGGAAAGGCTTGGTCGCGATCCTCGACGATGGGGCGCTCTACCCGCCCAGCCTCGCCGAAGCGGGTGTCTGCCTCGAGCGAGTTCTCGTCGTTCCCGTTCGCAAAGCGCTCGAGGTTGCTCGCGCGGCCGACATTCTGCTGCGCTCGCGGATCTGCCGGCTGATTCTCATGCCGGCTATCGTTCTGCGCGACTCGATCTGGACGCGATTGGCCACGCTCGCGCATCGCAACGGGGTGCTCTTGATCGTGATGGCGGTGCGTGCCGGCGCCGCGTTGAGCGCGGCAGCGGAACTGCGCCTGCACTGTTCGTTCGAGCGGATCATTATGCGAGGTACGCATGGGCTCTGGGGCAGCTTCGCCGGCTTCGAGCTCTGCATCGGCCTGCGCAAACACAAGCACTTGCTACCCGGGCGCCAAGCTCACGTGCGCGCCCTGTCATCCTTGTCATCCTGAGCGCAGTGTTGTCATCCTGAGCGCAGTGTTGTCATCCTGAGCGCAGTCGAAGGACGAAGGAGAAATAGTGTTGCTCTGCGTTGAGGCTGAGGTGTCTAGGCTGTGGGAGGAGATGCTCGATGTTCTCGATGCGGTCTCGCCGCTGATTGACGACGTTCGCCCGGGCTTAGCCTTTCTCGAGATGCACGGCATCGCTGGAGATCCTCGCGCCTGGGTGGCGCAGACGCGAAGCGTGCTCGCCGTCTTCGATGCGCCGCTGCGGCTGGGCGTCGGATCGAATAAAATCGTCGCGCGAGCGGCGGCGTACGTTGCCGATGGCAGCGTCTGCGAGCCGGGTTCGGAATGCGAGCTGCTCGCGTTGCTTCCCTTGACGCTGCTCGATATCGAAGCGGAAGTCATCGAGCGGCTGATGCTGCTTGGAATCGAGCGGCTCGGTGATCTCGCGCAACTGCCGCACGGACCCTTTGTACGTCGTTTCGGCGCCGCGGCGGCATGCTGGCACGAGCTCGCACGCGGCATCGATCGCCGGCCCTTCCTCCCGCGAAGCCGCGCCGTTGCGATCGAGGCCTCGATCTTCGGCGAAGGGCGCGCCGTCGACGAGGCGCAGGTCTTCTTCGCGCTGCGCATGCTGCTGACGCGCGTCTGTGCCGATCTCGAGCGCTGCGGCAAACGTGCCGGCGCACTGCATCTCGCCCTCGAGCTGGAAGATGCGCAAACGTGTACGTTCGACGTGCCGCTTGCCATGCCGACCGCAAACGAGCGCACGATGTTCGACATGCTGCGCGCCAAGCTCGAAGGCGCGACCTTCGAAGCGCCGATCGTCGGGCTGTGCGTGCAGGCGCGCCGGCTCGAAGAAGGAGGAGAAGCGCAGGCGCTCTTTAGCAGCGTCGACTTCGACCGCCACCGCGTCGCCGTGACGATCGCGCGTCTCGAAGCGATGCTCGGCGAACGGATCGCGCGCGCCACGACGCGGGAAGCGCATCTCCTCGAAGATCGCTTCGCCTACGAGCCTTTCGGGCCGTCGCGATCGCCGCAGCTCATCGAAGGAGAAGCGAACGCGCCCCAGCAGAGGCTCGTTCCGCAACTGCGTTTACTTGAAGTTCGCGAAATCGCAGTCGAGCTGCGCGCGGGCGCGCCGGCGATGGTCGACCGGCAAGTGGTGATGCAGTCCACCGGCCCGTGGCGCATCGCCGAACGTGCGCTCACGCCCTCACCGGTCGCGCGCGACGAGTACGACGTCGTCCTCGCCGACGGCACCTTCGCCCGCATTTACCGTCAAGGCTTGCACTGGTACATGCGCGGCGTGTATGAATAGCAACGATTGAGCCCGCAATCAAGATCGATTACGCCGAGCTCCACGCATGGTCCAACTTCAGCTTTCTGCAGGGGGGCTCGCATCCCGAAGAGCTCGTCGAGCGCGCCGCCGAGCTGAATCTCGCCGCCATCGCGCTCACCGATCGCGATGGGCTCTACGGCGCGGTGCGCTTCGCGAGCTGCGCGCGTAAGCGCGGCATCAGCGCCATCATCGGCGGCGAGCTGACCTTCGAAGACGGCGCACATCTCGTGCTGCTGGTCGAGAACGAGCGCGGCTACGCGAATCTCTGCCGGCTGATCTCCGCGGCGCAAATGCGGGGGAGCAAAGGCGATGCACGCCTGCGAATCGAGGATCTCGAGGCTTACAACGGAGGACTCGTCGCGCTCTCCGGCGGTCCTTGCGGTCGCGTGGAGCGCGCGCTGGCGCAACGCGGGTTGCGCGGAGCGGCAAAAGAGGCGCAACGCCTCGCTGCAATTTTTCACGATCGCTTCTATCTCGAGCTCCAACAACACCTCACCGCAGAAGAGACGCAACGCAACTTGCAGCTCGTGCGAATCGCCGAGCGCTGCCGCTTGCCGTACGTGGCAACCAATGCGGCCGTCTATGCGACCGGCGACGATGCGCTGGTTGCCGACGTGCTCGCCTGCGTTCGCGACGGCACGACGATCGCGCAGGCGCGTGCCGCCAATAAGCTGCGCCCCAACGCCGAGTTCCATCTCAAGCCGCCGGCCGCGATGCGCCGGCTTTTCGCCGAATACCCGCAAGCAATTGCGGGCAGCGTCGAGATCGCGCAGCGCTGCGCCTTTAGGCTCGAGCGGCTCGCGGGACAGTTTCCGCTCTTTCCGGTGCCGGAGGGAAGCTCGCCGCAGCGCTATCTGCGCAAACTCGTCTATGAGGGGGCGGCTCGGCGCTATGCAACGCCGCTGGATACTCGCGTCGAGCGGCAACTCGAATACGAGCTCGGCCTGATCGCCAAGATGGATTTGGCCGGCTATTTTTTGATCGTCTGGGATATCGTCCGGGAAGCGGCCGCGCTCGACGTGCTCTGTCAAGGCCGCGGCTCGGCGGCAAACTCGGCGGTCTGCTATGCGCTGGGCATCACGGCAGTCGATCCGATCGCGATGAACCTGCTCTTCGAACGATTCATGTCGGAAGAGCGCCGTGAAATTCCCGATATCGACATCGATTTCGCGCATCAAGATCGCGAGCGCGTCATTCAATACGTCTACGAGCGCTACGGCCGAACGAACGCGGCGATGGTCGCGGAGGTCATCACCTATCGAACGCGCTCGGCCATTCGCGACGTCGGCAAGGCATTGGGATTGGCTCTCGAGCAGGTCGATGCGATCGCGCGCGAGTTCGACGTGCGCGAGGAGCTGCCGCTAGAGGCCGGCCCCGAGCTGCTCTTTATACTCTGCCGGCGCATCGCGAACTTTCCGCGCCATTTGGGCATCCATTCCGGCGGCATGCTGATCACGCGCGATCCGCTGGTTGGCGTGGCGCCCGTCGAGTGGGCGACGATGCGCGATCGCACGGTCGTGCAGTGGGACAAAGACGACCTCCAAGAGTTAGGCTTGATCAAGATCGATCTGCTCGGCTTGGGAATGCTCTCGCTCTTGCGGGAGGCCTTTACGCTCTACCGGCGCTGCCTGTCTCGCAACGATTCGTGGCTGGAGCCTGTCCTGAGTGGAGTCGAAGGGCCCGCGGTGCCGCGTGATCTTGCGCTGCACACGATCCCCGCGGACGACGAAAAAACCTATGCCATGATGCAGCGCGCCGATACGATCGGCGTCTTTCAGATCGAATCCCGGGCCCAGCAATCGATGCTGCCGCGATTGAAACCGGTCTGTTTTTACGACATCGTCATGCAAGTTGCCATCATTCGTCCCGGACCGATCCAGGGACAGATGATCCATCCGTTCTTACGCCGGCGTTCGGGTTTGGAGCCGGTGACCTATCCGCATCCCAAGCTCAAAGCGGTACTGGAACGAACGCTGGGCGTGCCGCTCTTTCAAGAGCAGGGCATGCGGTTGGCGATTGAAGCGGCGGGTTTCTCGGGCGGTGAAGCCGACGAGCTGCGCCGCGCGATGGGGCACAAGCGCTCGCGCGAGCGTATGGACGCGATGCGCGCCAGACTGGTTAACGGCATGATTCGCAACGGCATCGATCGTACCGCTGCCGAGCAGCTCTTCCACATGCTGGAGGGATTCGCCGATTACGGATTTCCGGAGTCGCATGCCGCCAGCTTTGCGCTCTTGGCCTATGCGTCGGCGTACCTAAAATGCCACGTGCCGGCAATTTTTGCCGCGGCCATTCTCAACGTACAACCGATGGGTTTTTACTCGACCGAGGTGCTGGTCAACGATGCACGGCGCCATGGGGTGGCCATCCGGCCCGTCGAAATCAATGCCAGCGAGTATTGGTCGCGCGTCGAGAACGACGGTGCGCTGCGCTTGGGCTTTCATCTCGTGCGCGGTTTAGGCGAAGCACAACGGCAACGGCTGGAGCGAGCCGTCGCCCAAGGGCCGTTCGCCGGCATGCTCGACTTCGCGCAGCGAACGCGGCTCGAGCGCGAAGCCTTGGAGAATCTGGCGATTGCCGGCGCATTCTCCCCATGGCACGCATCGCGCCGCGAAGCGATGTGGGCCTTGCGCGGTCTGGACGAGCGGGAGGCGCGCGGCGAGCTGGGAGCGCTGATGGACGTTGACGAACCTGCCGTGCAATTCAAACCGCTGGCGCACCGCAGGCTTGCCGCCTTCGATCTCTGGTCGACCGGCATCACGCCCACCGGCCAGGTGATGGAACATTTCCGCGAGCTGCTCGCTGCGCAGCGGGTCACGCCTGCCGTACAGTTGCCGGCGCTGGCTCCCAATGCGCGCTGCCGAGTCGGGGGCCTCGTCATCACGCGCCAGCGGCCCGGTACCGCCAAGGGCTTTGTCTTTCTCACGCTCGAAGACGAGACCGGCGTCGTCAACGTCATCGTACGCCCGAAGGTCTACGATGCGTTCCGCCGTCCGATTCGCACGTCGTCAACCCTGATCGTCGAAGGCAGGCTGCAGAAGGAGAGCGGCTGCATCGACGTTCTGGCGGAAAAGGTCTGGAGCTTCGACGACGGCGGCGTCACCAAACCCCTCTCCGTCCACAGCTTTCAATAGTTTCAATAGAAGGTAACAATGCGTAAAGTTAATACCAACGAGCTCGAACCGATGAAATGGTCGTCACCCAAAGGGACCATGGCGGGCGAGGGGATTCAAGTCTCGGAAGCGCTGGGCCGCAAGCGCGACTCGACGGACATTATGGAACGCCATCCGTTCGACGTCGAGATCCTGCGTATTCCGCCGGGCAAGGCGCCTTATCCGTATCACTCCCACAGCGCGCAATGGGAGTTCTATCACGTGATTTCGGGCAGCGGCAGCGTGCGCCACAAGGACGGAATAACGCCGGTCGTCGCAGGTGACGCCTGCATCTTTCTTCCGGGCGAGCCGCATCAGTTCGTCAACGATGGCGCGGAGATGCTCGCGATCTACGTCATCGCCGATAATCCGATCGGCGAGGCTTGCTTCTATCCCGACAGCGGAAAGTGGAGCCATCCGCTTCCCGAGCGCCGGCTGATGCGTGGCGAACCACTCGACTATTTCGACGGCGAGGAGTGACCGCCGCACGCAAAAGCGGCGGACCACGCTCTTGCTATAAGCGCAACGGCGCCCCCAAAGCCGCCTTTGAAACCAGGAAGGAGGCCGAACGAGCGATTCCGCGCACGGCGACGGGGCTAAAACCCTATCGTTGCGAGAAACACGGTTGGCATCTCGGCCATTAAAGGCTCTTCTGCGGTAGCGAAAAACAGGCCGATGATGCCCAGCCGTATTAGCGCGCCACTCATTGTATCGTTGGCGTTTTTAGCGGTTGTGGTCGGCGTGCTGGTCGCCGGCGGTCTCTGGGTTCAGTCCACCGTTACCAGCTCGTTTCGCGAAGCGGAAACCATCGGGACGGCGCGATTTCTCGTCGAGGACGTGCTGCGGCGGGATCTCGACGAAGAGACCGGCGTCCGCGGATATGCGGCCGCCCGCCGCCCCACCCTGCTCCAACCCTATTATGAGGCACGCGCGGCACTGCCGGCGACGATAAGCCGCGCTATGGGCGTGCTCGAGAAGCTGCACCTGCAAACCGCGCCGGCGGCTCTGGAAGATGCAGCCAGCACGAATCGCCGATGGCTCCGAGAGGTCGCATTTCCGCTCATGAATTCCAGATCTAGCCGGCCGCCGCTCCTGATTCGCGGGAAAAGACTCTTCGATCATCTTCGAGCCGATATCGCGTCGATCGAAACCTTGCTGGCGGCCGACGAGGCACGAAGCCGGCGACGGGCGCAGCAAGCGATTGCGTGGGTCGATCTCTTTGCAATCGGTGCCATCTCGGCGTTCCTCGCGGCGGCGCTGCTCTTTACGTACCAGCAATATCGCCTTGGTCTCCGGGTCGAGGAGGAGCGCACGAAAGCCGAAGAGCAGCGCCGGCATTCCGCCGAGAATCGCGCCGCCTACTTGGCCGAAAAGCGTATCGCCGACACCCTTCAGGGTGCTTTCGTGCAGAACGTTCTGCCGGAGCCGGCGATGCTGCGGCTGGGCGCGACCTACTTGCCCGCTGCCGAAGAGGCGAAGGTTGGCGGAGATTGGTACGATGCACTCGAGCTACCGGGCGATCGTGTGCTGCTGGCAATCGGTGACGTCACCGGGCACGGTATCGAGGCGGCGGTCACGATGAACCGAACGCGCCAACTCCTCATCTCCTGCGCGCTAATCGATCCGAGCCCTGGGCCCGTACTGGAGCGCGTTAACAACGAGCTTTTTCGCAATGAGTCGCCGATGGTCACGGCGATTACCGCGCTGGTGGACGCGCGCGACTGCGAGTTCGCTTATGCGGCCGCCGGCCACCCGCCGGCCGTGCTGTTGGAGCCGGGAAAGCGGGCGCGCTTCCTAGAGGTTGGTTCGCTTCCGCTGGGCGTGCTGCGCAATGCCGCCTACCGAACCCATCGGGTTCGTAGCATACCAGGCGCGCTGTTGGTTCTCTACACCGACGGCGCAATCGAGCACTCGCGCGATGTCGTGCAGGGAGAGGAGCTGTTACTCGCCGCCGTCGAATCCGCGGCGCACGCATCGCAGTCCGATGTCGCCGCCGCAATCTGCAACCGCATCTTCGCAGACCGCAAGGCCGCCGACGATGTCGCGATTCTAACGCTGCGTTTCGCCGACGGGGCGAGCGGTTCTGTGGCAATCCTTGAGCACGGCAGCCAAACGATGGTCGCTGCCGGTAGAAAAGCGGAGCTTGCGTGAACGAAGATGCGATGATTCAAACCATCCGGTTGGCCGGCGAGCTCGATCTGAGCCGCAAGCGTGAGATACGCGATGCGTTCGCGTTTTCAAACGGTGCGCGGGCGGTTCTGCTGGACCTCTCGGAGGTTGTGTATGCCGACTCGACCGCGCTGACCGAGCTGCTGCGGTTCTGCGCGATGGCACAAGGCGCCAACACACCGATCGCGATCGTTATCGCGGCTCCGCAGTTCTTGCGGCTCGTCCAGTACGCCGGCCTGGCGACGGCCTTCAAGGTTTTCCCAGACCGTGGCGAGGCGCTGCAGTATCTTTCCGAATGCGCCGGCACCTGATGGGCGCCTCGGAGTTGCGTCTCTGTCGTCCCGCGCAGACGCGCTCCGTCGCGCCGATACGGCGCGCGTTACGCACGTTCTTAGAAGCGCTCGCTTTTGACGGCGCGGCTCTCGACGACATCACAACGGCCGCCGGCGAGGCTCTGGCCAATGCGGCCGAGCACGCCTACGCGCAAGAAACGAAGCATCCGCGGCGAGATGTCGAGTTGCTCGCTCGTTTTGAGCGCGGAGAACTCAGTCTCGAGATCTCGGATGGCGGCTGCTTCATCGAGCGATCGGCATTGCCGGGGCGCGGCTTCGGTTTGCGCATCATTCGTGCGATCGCCCACCAAATGCAAATCGAAACGTCGCACGGTACGCGCATCCGGATGCTCTTTCCCGGGCCGCTCTTAAAAAGTTGACGCACGTCATCGTCGTAAGCACCTAGAGCCCGGGGAGTTTTGTCGCAGCGCGTCGTAATCGTCCCTTAATCAAAGGCTACACTAAGGAGTACGCGGATGCGGGGTTTACCAACGGCGATCCGGATATTATCGGTCGCCTTCTTCGCGCTATTATTTTCGGCTTGTAGCGGCAACGGCGGAGTTTCGCCGGTGCCGCAAGATGCCCAAAACTTCGTCGGACGCTTTCATCGTCACAGCTCCAGCGGCAAGATTCAACACGTCGTCATTATCGTTCAAGAGAACCGCAGCTTCAACAATCTGTTCTACGGCTTCCCTAAGGCCAAAACCCTCAAGTACGGATACAACACGAGCGGGCAGAAAATCACGCTCCAGCCGGTCGGCCTGGAAACGACTTGGGACATCGAGCATCAGTTAGGCGGCTTCTTAGCGGCGTGCAACGGCACGGGCAGCCTCCCCGGAACGGATTGCCAGATGAACGGCTTCGACAACGAGTACTGGGGGTGCCGCTCGTGCCCGAACGCTAACCCGCCGTACAGCTACGTGCCGCGTACCGAAACCAAGCCGTACTTTTATATGGGCAAGCACTACGTGCTGGCCGACGAGATGTTCGCCTCGAACCTCGATGCCAGCAGCTTTATCTCGCATCAATATATAATCGCCGGACAGGCCAGCTCGGCCGTCAACTTTCCTTCGGGCTGGTGGGGTTGTGCGGGCACCGGCAGCGGCGACTACATTTACACGATTACGCAAGAACGCCAGTACGGCAACACCATCCCGATGTGCTTTAACAACCAGACGCTGGGCGACGAGATGGACACCGCAGGGCTCTCGTGGGCCTTCTATGCATCCACGTATTATGGCGATGGCGGCATCTGGAGCGCGTACCAAAATATCAGCCATATCTATAATGGCCCCGACTGGACCAAAGACATCATCTCGCCCCAAACCAACTTCTTCAACGACGTCTCGAACGGCAAGCTCCGCGATCTGACCTGGATCACACCGACCTGCGAAAACTCCGACCATGCCGGCTGCGGCAGCAAGACCGGTCCGTCGTGGGTCGCTTCGCTGGTCAACGCGATCGGCAACTCGCAGTACTGGGACAACACGGCGATCTTTATCATGTGGGACGACTACGGCGGCTGGTACGATCCCGTTCCGCCGAAGATGCTGGACTACGATGGTCTGGGGATGCGCATTCCGATGCTGATCGTCTCGGCGTATGCGAAGGACGGCTACGTTTCGCACACGCACTACGAGCACGGCAGCATTTTGAGGTTTGCCGAGGATACCTTCGGGCTTGCGCCGTTGGCGGCCAGCGATACGCGCGCGACCCCTCCCGACGACGCCTTCGACTTCAATAAGCCGCCGAGAAAGTTCGAGACGGTCCCGGCGGAGCACGGCATCGATTACTTCATGCATCAGGCGCCCGACCATCGCATCCCGGACGCTGAGTAAAGCGTTGCGGCCGTTTGCGGCCGCCACGCTGTTGCTCTCGGCCTGCAGCGGTAGCGGCGGGTTTTCGTCGCTTCCCCGGGGGGCCGAGTCGGTCGTCCGCGGCGTTGCGGGCGCCTCGACCGGCAAGATCCGCCACATCGTCATCATCGTGCAGGAGAACCGCAGCTTCAACAATTTGTTCTACGGGTTTCCCGGCGCGCGTACCGTGAAGTACGGCTATAACTCCAAGGGTAAGCAGATTGTGCTTGCGCCGGTCGGCCTCGCTACAAAATGGGACCTCGATCACAGCTCGTATTCGTTCTTCTCGGCGTGCAACGGAGCGGGCGCCTATCCCGGGACCGATTGCCGGATGAACGGCTTCAATAACGAGAACTGGTACTGCGGCCACCGCAGCGAGCCGCCCTGCCCAAACTCCAATCCGCCTTACAGCTACGTGCCGCACTCCGAAACCAAGCCGTACTTCTATTTGGCCAGAAAGTACGTTTTGGCCGACGAAATGTACGCCTCGAACTTCGATGCCAGCAGCTTCATCTCGCATCAATACATCATCGCCGGCCAAGCGAATTTTACCGTTAACTATCCTTACACCTATTGGGGGTGTAAGGGCGGCTACGCCGACGACATCGACACGGTCTCATTGACGCGCCAGGTCGGCAATCCGGTCCTAGCGTGCTTCAACAGCCCGACGCTGGGCGATGAGATGGATGCGGCCGGCCTGTCGTGGGCGTATTACGCTTCGAAGATCGATACCCAGGGTGGCTTCTGGAGTGCGTATCAGGCGATCAAGCACATCTACGAGGGCCCCGATTGGAAGAAGGACGTCTTCGCGCCGCAAACCCGTTTCTTCACCGACGTCAAGGAAGATAAGCTTCGCGACCTGACGTGGATCACGCCGACCTGCGAAAACTCCGATCACTCGGGCTGCGGCAGCAAGACCGGCCCGTCTTGGGTTGCGTCGCTCGTCAATGCGATCGGGGAGTCGAAGTATTGGAATTCGACGGCGATCTTCATCTTCTGGGATGATTACGGCGGTTGGTACGATCCGGCTCCGCCGAAAATGCTGGACTTCGACGGCCTTGGGATGCGCATTCCGATGCTGATCGTTTCGCCTTACGCGAAGCAAGGCCGCATTTCGCACGTCCATTACGAGCACGGCAGCATCCTGAAGTTCGTTGAGGACACCTTCGGCCTGGGAAGACTGGCTGCCAGCGATACGCGCGCGACGTCGCCGCTCGGCGCCTTCGATTTCAATGCGCCACCGAGAAAGTTCGAAGCCGTTCCAGCGGACTACGGCATCGACTACTTCATGCATCAGCCGCCCGATTATCGGATTCCAGATGCCGAGTAAATCTCTCTTGCCGGCAGCGGCCATCGCGCTGCTCTTCTGCGCTTGCAACGGCGGCGGAGTTTCATCGGTCCCTCAGGGCGCCGCGAGCCTCGAGCGCGGCACTCATCGCGACGGCTCGAGCAGCAAGATCAAGCATATCGTCATCATAGTCCAAGAGAACCGCAGCTTCAACGACCTGTTCTACGGATTTCCCGGCGCCCGAACCGCGACGTACGGTTACGACACAAAAGGGGACAAGATCACCTTGCAGCCGGTTGGCCTCGAAACCACGTGGGATATCGAACACGACTTGAACGGGTTCCTCGTGGCGTGCAACGGCAAGGGGAGTTATCTGGGAACGGATTGCCGGATGAACGGCTTCGACGGCGAGTACTGGCTCTGCGGAAAGTTCGGCTACCCGGCCTGCCCGAACTCCAACCCGCCGTACAGTTACGTGCCGCAGTCCGAAACGAAGCCGTACTTTTATCTGGGCAAGAACTACGTCTTGGCCGACGAGATGTATGCGTCGAACCTCGATGCCAGCAGTTTCGTCTCGCATCAGTACATCATCGCTGGTCAAGCGAGTTCTGCCGTCAACTTTCCTTCGGGCTGGTGGGGTTGTGAGGGCGACGGCGGCTCTAGCGACTACGTTCCGACGATTACGCAGCAGCGTCAGTACGGCAACGAGATTCCGATGTGCTGGGACAACAAGACGCTGGGCGACGAAATGGACACGGCTGGTCTTCCGTGGGCCTTCTATACGTCAAGCTACGACGAAGACGGCGGCATTTGGAGCGCCTATCAGAACGTCAACCACATCTACAACGGGCCCGACTGGGCCAAGGACATCGTCTCGCCGCAGACCAACTTCTTCGGCGACGTCTCGAACGGCAAGCTTCGCGACCTGACCTGGATCACGCCAACCTGCGACAACTCCGACCATGCCGGCTGCGGCAGCAAGACCGGCCCGTCGTGGGTTGCATCGCTGGTCAATGCGATCGGCGAATCGAAGTACTGGGATTCGACCGCGATCTTCATCTTCTGGGACGACTACGGTGGCTGGTACGATCCGGCTGCCCCAAAGAAGCTGGATTATGATGGGCTGGGGCTGCGCCTTCCGCTGCTGGTCGTCTCTGCCTACGCAAAGAAGGGGTTGGTTTCGCACACGCACTACGAGCACGGAAGCATCTTGAGGTTTGTTGAGGAAACCTTTGGGCTTCCGGCGTTAGCGGCAAGCGATAAGCGTGCGACTGCTCCCGACGATGCTTTCGATTTTAATGCGCCGCCACGAAAGTTCGAGATCGTTCCGTCGGTGCACGGCATCGACTACTTCAAGCACCAGCCCCCCGACCATCGCATTCCCGACGCGGAGTAAGGAGAACCATTTAATGGATCGCAGTTTAAGCACGTTTCCCCGAGTGCCGATTTTGGCTGTCGCGCTTTTGCTTTCAGCCTGCAATGGCGCGGGGGTTTCGCCCGTCCCAACGGCCGCCCAAAGCCTGTTGAGGATGCAGCACAACTCGTCGAGCGGTAAGATCCAGCATATCGTCATCATCGTTCAAGAGAACCGGAGCTTCAACAATCTGTTCTACGGCTTTCCCGGAGCGAAAACGCAGACATACGGCTACAACACGAGCGGACAGAAGATTACCCTGCAACCGGTCGGGCTCGAGACGACCTGGGACATCTTGCACGACTTTGGCGACTATATCGCGTCCTGTAACGGGACCGGCAGCTATCCCGGGACCGACTGCCAGATGAATGGTTTCGACAACGAGTACTGGGGCTGCGGGCACAAGTACCAGCCGGGTTGCCCCAACTCCAACCCTCCGTACAGCTACGTGCCGCGTACCGAAACCAAGCCATACTTTTACTTAGGCAAACACTACGTTCTGGCCGACCAGATGTACGCTTCAAACGTGGATGCCAGCAGCTTTATCTCGCACCAGTACATCATCGCTGGTCAAGCCAGCTCTGCGGTGAACTATCCGTCGTCGTACTGGGGTTGTGAGGGCGGTACCGGCGATTATGTCGGGACGCTCAACTCGGAGCGTCAGTACGGCAGCGACATTCCGATGTGCTGGAACAACAACACGCTGGGCGCCGAGATGGACGGCGCGGGCCTTTCGTGGGCCTACTATGCGTCGACGGTCACCGGAGACGGCGGGATCTGGAGTGCCTACCAGAATATCGCGCCGATCTACAATGGCGCCGACTGGAAGAACGACGTCATCTCGCCGCAGACCAACTTCTTCAGCGACGTTTCGAACGGTAAGCTGCGCGATTTGACCTGGATCACGCCGACCTGCGCAAACTCCGATCACGCCGGCTGCGGCAGCAACACCGGCCCTTCGTGGGTGGCTTCGCTCGTCAACGCGCTCGGCGAATCGCAGTATTGGAATAATACCGCGATCTTTATCTTCTGGGATGATTATGGCGGCTGGTACGACTCGGAGCCGCCGGCGATGCTCGATTACGACGGCCTGGGCATGCGGATTCCGATGCTGATCGTTTCGCCATATGCGAGGAAGGGACACGTCTCGCATACGCACTACGAGCACGGTAGCATCCTAAAGTTTGTCGAGGAGACCTTTGGGCTGGCGGCGCTGTCAGCCAGCGATACGCGTGCCACGGCGCCCGACGACGCCTTCGACTTCAACAAACCGCCGAGAAAGTTCCAGACCGTTCCGTCGGTCCACGGCATCGACTACTTCATGCATCAGGCGCCCGACCACCGTCTCCCGGACAACGACTAAGGAGAACGACGATGTGCTGGATCGGAATCAGGACCGCCCTCTTTCCCGTTGCAGTCGCCGCGCTGATGCTCGGCGCTTGCAGCGGGGGAGTTTCGTCGGTCCCGCAAGCCCCCGGCGGCTCGACGGGCATCCATCACCCGAGCTCGGCCAGCAAGATCAAGCACATCGTCATCATCATTCAGGAGAACCGGAGCTTAAACAATCTGTTCTACGGCTTTCCCGGCGCCAAGACCGTAAAGTACGGCTACGACAGCAAGGGTCACAAGATTACCTTGCAGCCGGTGGGGCTCTCGACGACCTGGGATATCTTGCACAACTATGACGACTTTCTCGCTGCCTGTAACGGCACGGGAAAGTATCCCGGGACCCATTGCCGGATGAACGGTTTCGACAATGAGTCGTGGGGCTGCGGCCAGGGCACGCAGCGCTGTCCCGACCCCTACCCTCCCTACAGTTACGTGCCGCACGACGAAATTAAGCCGTACTTTTACTTGGGCGAACACTATGTCTTGGCCGACCAGATGTACGCTTCCAACCTGGACGCCAGTAGCTTTATCTCGCATCAGTACATCATCGCTGGGCAAGCCAGCTCTGCAGTGAACTATCCGTCCTCGTGGTGGGGGTGCGAGGGCGGTTCCAGCGACACTATCGGGACGCTCAACCCCGAGCGTCAGTACGGTGCCGACATCCCGATGTGTTTTAACAACAATACGCTGGGTGCCGAGATGGACCACGCGAACCTGTCGTGGGCGTATTACGCGTCGACGGTCGACGGAGACGGCGGCTTCTGGAGCGCGTACCAGAATATCAAGCCGATCTACGAGGGTTCCGACTGGAAGAAAGACGTCATCTCGCCCCAGACCAACTTCTTCAGCGACGTCTCGAAAGGCAAGCTTCGCGATGTGACCTGGATCACGCCGACCTGCGCAAACTCCGATCACGCCGGCTGCGGGAGCTCGACCGGCCCGGCGTGGGTCGCTTCGCTCGTCAATGCGGTCGGGAAGTCGAAGTATTGGGACTCGACGGCGATCTTCATCTTCTGGGACGACTACGGTGGCTGGTACGATCCCGAGCCGCCTGCAAAACTGGACTACGACGGCCTGGGCATTCGAATTCCGCTGCTGATCGTTTCGGCCTACGCGAAGGCGGGTTACGTCTCGCACACCCACTACGAGCACGGCAGCATTTTGAAGTTCGCCGAAGAGACTTTCGGCTTAGCGAGCCTATCGGCGAGCGATAAACGGGCAACCGCGCCCGACGACGCTTTCGACTTCAACGCGCAGCCGAGAAAGTTCGAGACGGTTCCGTCGGAGCACGGGATCGACTACTTCATGCGTCAGCCGCCCGACCATCGGCTCCCGGACAGTGATTAAACGGGCACTCTTGCCGGGTGCGGCCGCCGTGCTGCTCCTCTGCGCCTGTAGCGGCGGCGGGCCCTCTTCGGTTCCGCCGGCCGTCCGAACTCCGGCCGATCTCAACCACAACGCTTCCAGCAGCAAGATCAAGCACGTCGTCATCATCGTCCAGGAGAACCGTAGCTTTAACAATCTGTTCTACGACTTTCCCGGCGCCAAGACCGTGAAGTACGGCCACGACACCAAGGGTCGCAAGATTACCCTGCGCCCGGTGGGGCTCGAAACAACCTGGGACATCGTCCACGACTTCTACGAATATCTGGCGGCTTGTAACGGCACGGGAAGCTATCCCGGGACCGATTGCCGGATGAACGGCTTCAACAATGAGTATTCGGGCTGCGGTCACAACAGCAGTCAGCCACCGTGCCCTAATGCCGACCCACCGTACAGCTACGTTCCGCAAAGCGAAACCAAGCCATACTTTTACTTGGGCGAGCACTACGTTCTGGCCGACCAGATGTATGCGTCCAACGTGGATGCCAGCAGCTTTATCTCGCACCAGTACATCATCGCCGGCCAGGCCAGCTCCGCGGTGAACTATCCGTCAGCATGGTGGGGGTGCGAAGGCACGTATAGCAACTATATCGCGACGCTCAACTCGGGGCGTCAGTATGGCAGCAATATTCCGATGTGCTGGACCAACAAAACGGTTGGTGACGAGATGGACCACGCGGGCCTGTCTTGGGCGTACTACGCCTCGAAGGTCTATGGAGACGGCGGCCTCTGGAGCGCGTACCAGAACATCAGCCAGATCTATAACGGTCCCGATTGGAAGAAGAACGTGATCTCGCCCCAGACCGATTTCTTCGGTGACGTTTCAAGGGGCAGGCTTCGCGACTTGAGCTGGATTACGCCGACGTGTGAAAACTCCGATCACGCCGGCTGCGGCAGCAAAACCGGCCCGGCGTGGGTCGCTTCGCTCGTCAATGCGATCGGGAAGTCGAAGTATTGGGATTCGACGGCAATCTTCATCTTTTGGGACGACTACGGCGGGTGGTACGATCCCGAGCCGCCCGCAAAGGTGGACTACGACGGTCTGGGGATTCGGATTCCGATGCTGATCGTCTCGGCCTACGCGAAGGCGGGCTACGTCTCGCATACTCACTACGAACACGGCAGCATTTTGAAGTTCGTCGAAACGACTTTCGGCCTGGCGAGCCTATCGGCAAGCGACAAACGGGCGACCGCTCCCGACGACGCTTTCGACTTCAACAAGCCGCCGAGGGCGTTCGAGACGATTCCGGCGGAGCACGGGATCGACTACTTCATGCATCAACTGCCCGACTACCGGCTCCCGGACAACGACTAACGACTAAGGAGAACGACCATGTATCGCATCAGTATCAAGACCACCCTCTTCTCCGTTGCAGCCGCCGCGCTGATGCTGGGCGGTTGCAGTGCAGGAGTTTCGTCGATCCCGCAAGCCGCTAGGGACGTGACGAGCATCCATCATCACACCTCGAGCGGTAAGATCCAGCACATCGTCATCATCGTCCAGGAGAACCGGAGCTTCAACAATCTGTTCTACGACTTTCCCGGCGCCAAGACCGTGAAGTACGGCTACAACACGAGCGGACAGAAGATTAGCCTGCAGCCGGTCGGGCTCGAGACGAGCTGGGACATCCTCCACGACTACTACGACTTTCTCCAGTCGTGCAACGGCACGGGAAGCTATCCTGGTACGGACTGCCAGATGAACGGCTTCGACAACGAGTACTGGGGCTGCGGAAGGTACAGCTACCCGCCCTGCCCCAACTCCAACCCTCCGTACAGTTACGTGCCGCATACCGAGACGAAGCCGTACTTTTACTTAGGCAAACACTACGTTCTGGCCGACCAGATGTACGCGTCCAACGTCGACGCCAGCAGCTTTATCTCGCACCAGTACATCATCGCCGGTCAAGCCAGCTCTGCGGTGAACTACCCGTCGTCGTACTGGGGCTGCGAGGGTGGTACCAGCGATTATATATCGACGCTCACTTCGGAGCGGCAATACGGCAGCTACATTCCGATGTGCTGGAACAACAACACGCTGGGCGCCGAAATGGATAGCGCAGGCCTTTCATGGGCCTACTATGCGTCATCGGTCAACGGAGACGGCGGCATCTGGAGTGCCTACCAGAATATCGCGCCGATTTACAATGGCGCCGACTGGAAGAATGACGTCATCTCGCCGCAGACCAACTTCTTTAGCGACGTCTCGAACGGCAAGCTGCGCGATCTGACCTGGATCACGCCGACCTGCGCAAACTCCGATCACGCCGGCTGCGGCAGCAAAACCGGCCCTTCGTGGGTAGCTTCGCTCGTCAACGCGCTCGGCGAATCGCAGTATTGGAATAATACCGCGATCTTCATCTTCTGGGACGACTACGGCGGCTGGTACGATCCGGAGCCGCCGGCGATGCTCGATTACGATGGCCTGGGCATGCGCATTCCGATGCTGGTCGTCTCGGCGTACGCGAAGGACGGGCACGTCTCGCATACGCACTACGAGCACGGCAGCATCCTAAAGTTCGTGGAGAATACGTTCGGCCTTGCGGCGTTAGCGGCCAGTGACAAGCGCGCGACTGCGCCCGACGATGCCTTCGACTTCAATAAGCCGCCGAGAAAGTTCCAGACGGTCCCGGCGGACCACGGCATCGACTACTTCATGCGTCAGGCGCCGGACCACCGGCTCCCGGACAACGACTAAGGAGGGAAGCCCAGATTTAGCGCAGGGCGTTGTCGCGTCGAGCCTCGATTACGTCAGTAAACTTCGGCTCGCCGCTCCTAGCCCTGCATCTAAATCTGAGCTTCCCTGGAAGCGGAGTGCCTTTACAGGGGGCCGGGGCCGATGGCGACTCCGGTAGGCGGATCGAAGAACGAGAGGCCGTTTAGGATCTTTCCGGATTCCTTTCCGGTCTTGACGTCGATTCCGTAGAGTCCATTGCAATAGCACGAATAACTGCCTGGATCGTCGATCCATACGTCTGCGAAATTCGACGAGAAGTTCACGTATTGCGGATTGATAAAGCTAAGCTTGGTGAAGGCGAGAGCGCACGATTTTACGCCGGAGCACGTATAAATGCCCCTGCCGGCGGCGTTATAGCTCGTGTAATACAGGTTTCCGCTACCGTCAAACGCGATGCCGTAGGGCGTTCCCGGCGAGATCTTCAGATTAACGGGGCTACCTTTGCAGCCTTTGAATTCATCAACACTCGCGCCCGACTTCGTAGTAAAGCTCCAATAACAGTTTCCCGCGCTGTCGAATGCCGCTCCGCTCCCTTGCACCGCGGTCGAATCCTTGAGCGTCAGCGTGGGTTTCGTGGCGCCTTTTTTGAAGAACGTTAACGTATTCTTGTTAGCTGCCGCGACTTCGTCGTTGTAGACCGCGACGTCGACGGGAGCGTTACTTGCGTCGCTGAGTGTTGCAACGAGTTTCGCACCACCGGCCGAGTAGACAAAGATATCTTTAGCCGACTGATCGGCGATGTAGAAGAGCCCGTCCTTTCCGGCCGCAACGCCGAGGGGCTTCTTTAGACCCTTCGTAATGGTGCGGACGGTCTTGTTATCTTGATAGACGAGGCAATCGATGTTGCTGGTCTCACTTTGGCACGTATACTCGTACGAAGCCCCACCCTTGGCGTTGGCGTTGGACGTTATCGGCGCCGCTGCGGGCGCGTTCGCCGGCGCGAACTGCTGCCCGCCACCACACCCTGCGACAAGCAGAGCAGGTGCTCCAAGACCGATAAGAAGTACGAAGGATTTCAGATTCTGCATTACTCTGTGTCAACCGGCACGTGCGTGGGCCCCCTATGTATGAAGTAAGTTTGATTATGCTTTGACGGAATGACGGAGAAAGACCTGGGCTGCTGCGTAAAGTCGAAGGAGTCCACGATGCTGTTGGCTCGCTCGTCGGTGGTGCCTAAGCTTCCCAACCCGAACGTGCCCTCGATAAACTTGAGAATGCTGCCGAACTCGTACTGCGTGTGCGAGACGTAGTTCTTGCTAGTGACGGTCTTCGCGTAGGGCGATATGACGATCATCGGAACGCGAAAGCCCAAGCCGCCCCAATTGTCTTGGAACGGCGGAGGCACGTGGTCATAGAAGCCTCCCCAGTCGTCCCATACAACGATAATCGCGCTTGTGGACCAATAGGAACTCTGTCCAACGGCGTTGACGACGCTGGCCACCCACGATGGCCCGTTATCCCCGCCCTTTTGCGCCGGATGGTCCGAGTCTGAGCCGTCGGGAATAACCCAAGAGACCGCTTGGAGCTGACCAGCGGTGATGTCGGTGAATATCTGGGTGTCCGAGTCGGTAACGTTTACTCCCCACTCGGGTCCGTAGCGAACCGCCTTGATCGCGTCGAAGGCGTTCCACTCGCTTCCCGATGCGCCCTCAACCGGCGGCGAGTAATACCGCCACGAGACGCTCTGGGCGTCGAGCAGGTCGCGCATCGTCTCGTATGTCAGGCACGGAAATGGGCCTTGGTGGTGCTTGTACATGAGTTCCCCCGAACCGATGTAACGCAAGACCGACGTGAGCGTTCCCGGCGGAGCGTCGCACCCCCATGGAATATGCGTTGGGATATCGACGAGGCTCTTCGTCTTGGCCGGATCGATGATCGTGGAGCCGGCAATCAGATCCTGGTGCGCGGTAAAGCTGCCGCTGCCTTGGGTTTGGAACATGTTGTCGGCAAGAACGTATTGCATCGCCATGTCCCAGTACGGCGCAATCTGCTGTGGGTTAACGTACTGGTACATGCCCGTGGTTTTGTTTTTACAGTTCCCGTGCCCGCTGCCGCCTTCCAAGTTGAACCCGTCCATCTTGCCGCCGTCGTACGCTTTGAGAAAACTATGGTACGAATGCGTATAGTCGCACGTCGAGTTAAGGTTGGCTTCTTGGAGGGGTACGTACTGGTCGCCGCTCGACGTCTTCATCAGGCCTTGGGTCGTTCCGTTGGCATTCGGGAACGTCGAAAAGAAATCGTCGAACGCGCGATTCTCTTGAATGATGACGATGACGTGCTGAATGGGACTTGGACTGGGAGTAGGAGTGCTGCTCGCCGCCGGCAAGGCACGTTGGAGCGCCGACGCCCCTGAGGCGCCGTTGAAACCGCCGGAGCTATTCGCGCACGCGGCGAGTAGAAGCGCGGTCAAAAGAACCGCACCCAAATAACAGACGCTGAGCCGGGTCTTTTTCAAGCGGGTCTTCTCCTGGTTGCCAAAGCCTTTGCGGAAGACTCGAACTTAGCTACCGGCCCTCGTTTCCCATTTCGCGCTCGCGCGAAATGGGGCGGAAGGGTCTAGTTTCCGCCTTTGTTCAACGTCGCCAAGAAACCGTCGATATTTCCACTAGGATCTTGATAATAACCAGCCATCGAGTGGTGATTGTTGACGCTAGTTACGACCGTCTCCCCTTTGGCGCTCGGATCGTCGACCTGCGTCCAAGTTTGGGTCGACAGGACGTCGTTCAAGAGGAATCCGTGCGTGTTGCCTGAGGCATCTTCGAAAGAACCGACGATATCGTCGGACCAGTCGATGCCCGTCGGTTGCGTTTGTGCGGCGGCGGGGTACGCATACTCCGTGAATAGGCCGCCCTTGAGAAGCCAGCCTTCGGTGGCTCCGCTTGTGAGGCTCAGCCAGCCGACGATGTCGCCTTTACCGTTGATACCGGTGGCGGCCGAGCTCTTGGCGCCGGGCGGTTCTATGCCTTGGAACTTTCCGGTGGACAGATTCACTTCAAAGCTGTGGTCGACCCCGTTTAGCTGATAGTAGCCGACTGCGAGGTCGTCGTCCGAAAGGCCCAGCAGCTTCGTGTACTGTTTCTGATTGAGCAGGTGGTTGTCTTGGTACTTCG
>Ga0181526_10000656_pt1 | contig 35790 bp, 29 predicted proteins | sample PEATcosm2014_Bin_35_FD_119750 | JGI IMG/M metagenome (GOLD analysis project Ga0181526, IMG submission 119750) | Peatland microbial communities from MTU Mesocosm Facility, Houghton, MI, USA - PEATcosm2014_Bin06_30_metaG | ecosystem: Environmental > Terrestrial > Soil > Wetlands > Peat | place...
CCAATTCCCCTGACTGTCGGAATCGGCCACGGCATAATCTGGCTTTAAGGTTTCCCCGTACTCTGCAAGGCCGATATGCAGCGATTCGGGGATCGCATTTTGGCCCGGAGCTCCAATAAGGTCTGCTTCCTGCCAACCTAGGAATTTCACACAGAGATCGCGAACCTCGGGAATGACAGCTTGCTCTGCCCGACGCCGGTCAGAGCCTGCCGACACCTTCTCTGTCCGCACTAGATCAATCAGAATGTGTTGGGTTGGAGCGATGTTGCGATTGACGTGTGCTTGTGCTGCGCACAGAGCAGGCGGAGACACCACCAGGCCCTCGGGCTGCAGGAATCCGAGCCACTCTTGATGCCAGCGATACTCTGGGTCTGTAGCCATGTAAATGCTCAGCCCGAGATCGGCCAAAGATAAAGCAGACCGACCGGTTCGATTCTTGTGGCCTTAACCTCGTAAGTGTCACGAATGCGAGTAGGTTCACGTTTCAATTCCTCCTCGCTCAGTTTGAGACGCTTCTCCCAATGGCGGTGATCTGCTTCGAGTTGGCTAACCTCCATAGGGTCTTTGAAACTCAAGACTAGCTGCCGGTCTGTCTCGAACTTCCTTATAGCCTCAGCGATCCGTTTACGCTGTGCCTGGACTATCTCGGAAAGGTCTTGGGCCTCCTTTTCTCCTCGCGCTTTTAGTTTCTCAATCGCCCTGGCTGCTAGGCGTTCTGCTCTCTGTTTCAAATGGTCGAGCAGCTCTTTCACATCTCGTTCGGCAGAAGCCGCCAGATTGTGTTTTACTTGGTCTCGGACCTCGTGGAGACGTGGATCAGCGAGCGACTCTTCCAATAGGGCCAGCGTCTTTTCCTCTGAATCTTCGGCATATGGCTTGAGCACTTCTTTCCTGGTCTGAGGATCTGTCCAGCGAGCCGTGACTGCCACCAATTCATCGTGCAATCTAGAAGCCCTAGGTCCATACATCGATAGGCGCCCCAGGAGTATGACGCGTGGGATTGCATCCCGCGTCTGGCTTACGCAAGCTCTGGACAAGTCATCATGCACAAAACCTTGCGTCAAAAATCTGTTTAACAGCCGCTGCGTGACACGATGTTCCAAGTGCAAGTGGACCACGTCTTCATCAAGCGTTCCAAGATTTTCAAAGACGACGGGTCGTATAGGTGCTTCTTTACGCCACTCCCAAATCTTTTGATCTTTTCGCCGAGGCAGGCGCAGAGTATCCAGAGTGTCCGCCCAAGTCGGATCCGCCCCAGCTCTTCGGTCCAGTTGAGGGAATTTCCACCTTTGCACCTTCGATTCATTGGCGTCTGGACCGTCAACCTTCTTCAGTGGCTCAGAGCCCAATAATTCCAGCGAGCGCGAGATGGCAGACCGGAAGTGGTCCTCGCTCAGGGCAAGATTTTCTTTGGACTTTGCCAATATGTCCTGCAGCTGAGTGAGCTGGCCGGACAACTCATTGCGCCGTTGCCTGGTCGTCTCGAGTTCTTCCTCGACAGACGCCTTCATATCCTTAGGCAAATCATCCACTTCAATTTCCTTTGTTATCGAGTCGATCTGGTCCCTGCGGATACCAAATTTTAGTCGCTTTTCGATTACAGGCGAGAGACTCCCCAATTCTCTCTGGATCGTCTCGGTCTTTTTCACCAAGACTTCAAGCACCCGGTCTTCTGGCCGTTGCCTGTAAACAAAGTAGTAGCATCGCACTTCCGGCGCCCGCTGTAGCTTCCTATCGATTCGCCCATTTCTCTGTTCCATGCGACTTGGATTCCAGGGCACATCGAAATGAAAGAGGTCCGCACAGTGGTTTTGAAGATTTATGCCCTCTCGGGCGGCATCCGTCGCAATCAGGATTCTGAGCGGATGTTTCTTTGGATCGGTATTGAAGGCCCGCTTCACCTCCTCGCGGCTTTCATCGTCCATGCCGCCATGAAAAGTTGCTATACGCAATTCTGCCCGGTCCGCGTCCACGATCGCTGACGACAGCTGCTGTTGAAGGTAACGCTTAGTGTCGGCGTATTCCGTAAAGATAATGACTCGCCGGTCATTCCAATCGGCTTGTTTGCCAGACCCTAGCCGTTTTCCTAGTTCTGGCAAGCCGGGACACATGTTTAGCCGAATCCACTCCACGAGCCATCGGACTTTTGCATCTGCTGAGCCTCGTGCTTCGTCGGCAATCTTGCTCATCTCTTCCAAGAGGGTCTTTTCTCTTAAAAGCTGTGGTGATAGAGCACCCCCCGCATCGGCAGTGATCGTCCGAAGCGTCGCAGCCTCGACTTGGCTGTCTTCTTCTTCTCTGACCTCTTCCTCCGATATTTCGGCCCGTTCGTCATCGGGGCCAGGAGGCGAAACGAGGAGCGACATATCCTCCTCTGGAGGTACTCGTTCGCCTGAGGTATCTCTTTCACCAAGCCTTTTATCAAAAGCTCTCCGATGTACGTTGAGAGTTAGGGAAAATGCCTCAATCGATGAGAGAAGTCGTTTCTGTAATGAAGTGGTCACTAGGCCCGAAGCGATCTGGACCGACTTTGTCGCATCTTTGAGACGCACGTCTCGTGCATTACGATAGTCTGCAAGAAGATTCGAGAGCTTCACCTCCACGGGCTCCTTCGGCTCCTCGATTAATACGGGAATGACTTTGCGGACGGGAAACTCTTCTCCTATCTCACGGAGATCATCCTTCAAGCGGCGAACCATAACTTCGTCTAGGACCTTGGGGTTCTTCAGCGGAACGCCTCGGCAAAACCGTTGAGGATCTAGTATTTCAAGGAGAGCAGCGAAGCTATTAGAGTGGCCGTTGTGAGGAGTGGCGCTCAGGAAAAGACGATGCTCAAATCGCCAGGCGACGTCTCGCACCATGCGGGTAAAAGCAGAGTCGATAGCATATCGTGCTCCACTTGCCGGCGCAGCATTGTGGGCTTCATCCAAAATTAGCAACGATGACGGTGAGAAATCGCCTAGCCAATCTCGGAGTGGTCCTGAGTACGCTTCGTCTCGAAGCAGAGCGTGAGAGATGATGAATCGCGAGTGAGTAGACCAGGGATTCACCCCGTATCCTCGCTCACGACGTTTGCTGAGAACGTAATTCCGGTCAAAGACGACGAAGGTTAGACCAAATCGGTTCTCCAGTTCATCCCTCCACTGGAGGATTACGGATGGCGGGGCGGCAACGACAACCGTGCGAACTTTTTGCCTCATTATCAGCTCGCGCAAGATCAAACCTGCTTCGATGGTTTTACCCAGCCCAACATCGTCGGCTATGAACAGATTGGCTCTGGGAAGCTGAAGCGCCTTCCTCAAGGGTTCCAGCTGATACGCCTTAACCTGTATTCCGGCTCGGTAAGGGGCTTGGAACAATCGAGGGTTTGTCGATGTGACAAGGTTCCATCGCAGAGTATGTAGGTATGCAGAGAACTGCTTTGGCGGATCGAATCCGCGCTTCGCAATGTCGTTCCACGAGCTCGCAGCGATGATCTGCCTGTCGACTTCCTTTTCCCAGAGAACTTCTAGTGGTGCACCCTGAGAATCGTCGTCGATGCAAGAGAGCCGGACAAGTGTTTGCTCGCCCGCAGTCGCAGATGTGGACACGTCTTCGACCAAATACTGTCTTGAACGAACGCGAACGAGTGTCCCCGGCTGTAGAATCATTTAAATGGCCGCAGATTTGCGAGGCAACCGCAACAGCGCAACATTGGAGCTAGTGGCGATATACCGAACAGGTTAACATTCAATTCCCGTTATGCCTAGAGACGGCTCTGTTGAAACATCAACTAAGTAACTCGAAAAGCAGCGCAAAATCCATTCGCCTTGTATTCGCTCGTCGAGGTTTCGGGTATAATTCAAGACTGACGATGAATTGCACCCTCAGTGCAGCAACCTTGTTCGTCTCGCTTGTGTAACGCAGGAGACCGAACTCTCGGGCTTGCACCCAGGTGGGCTGATGGGAACCGACTATAGTATTCACCTAAACTTCTTGCCCCTTGAAGAAGAGGCTCTCTGCACTACCCTTTATCGGCGTATTTGTGCTTCAGCTCAGGAACAACGACCCTGTTCGAACGCGTCCTCTCATAGACTTCCTGCCAACCCGTCGGACGCCAACGATTGGCCGCGTTTTTGGGTCACCCACGAAGCAACTCAAGAATTCGAGCCATTTCAGTTTCAGTTGGAGTGGAATTTTGATCTTGCACGACGGGTCATATTTGGCGCTCTCAAGGCTTCCGTTAAACGGCTCCTGCCTCCTGAGCAGTACCGATTTCCTGAGAACGCATTTATACAGGAAGTGTCGCTCATTATGGAGTCGCATTCCGAAGGGCAAGAGCTCCTAGTTATTCAGCCGTATGCGCTCAGGGCGTCTCGCCAAATAGGATTCCTCGTTGATTTTCACTTCGGGCTCGACAAGGGTGCAGTGTTCAACCGCAAAGTCCAACAGTTAAGCCTTAGCCTCGATAGAAATCACCGCCGTAACCTTGATTATTACGTTGATCGATCAACTAAGATACGTACATTCCTCGAAAAACGCTGGGCAATTTTCGAGAACATTATGGTGCCTGGCGCAAGTAATCCTCTTCGCGTTTCTAAGGAGTTCGTGGCGCTGCCGGCCGAACGGCTAGGGACGAAGGTGTATATTTTCGCTGGCGCTAGGGAGTCTCGTAGTCAATTCACAGGTTTGCGCGACTACGGGCCTCTTCAGTCTCTCAGCGGACCACCCACACTGCTCTTTATGTTCCGAGAGCAGGATAGGCAAGCGGCACGTCTCCTTGCGCTCTCGCTCAAGGGCCTTAAACAACGTGGGCAGTTCAATTTCCCTGGATTCAGGGCACTCTTCAAGACAGATTTGGAGATAGATGGAAATCCGGTTGTTCTCCCGGACCTAAGCCCGCATTCCATGGCCGCAGCTCTTGAGCGCGCTACAACCGAGCGTCAAACGTCACCGCGCCTCTTGCCTGTCCTCGTTCTTCCAAATACGGAAGACAATGGCTACTTGGCCCAAAAGGCTTACTTCGCCCATGCTGGACTGCCAACACAGGTCTGCACACTTAAGATTCTCGAGGATGAGGAGTCTTTGAAATGGGCTATTGGAAATCTCGCTCTCCAGATATTCTGCAAGGCAGGAGGGCAGCCTTGGAAGGTAAGGCCCACAGCCGAGCGTTCGCTAATAATCGGAATCAGCCAATCTCATAAGGTTCAGATTGTCAATGATCAAAGGCGTATCGACAAGTATTTCGCCTTTTCCATTTTGACGGATAGCAGCGGGCTGTTCCGACAGATTCAAGTATTGGGGGACTCGGCGAATCACTCAGCTTACGTTTCTGAGCTGCGTTCCAATCTGAGCCGCGTTTTGAAAGATAGCGCAGATAGATTTAGTCGAGTAGTCATCCACACTTCGTTCAAACTGAAGCATGAGGAAATCTCTGCGATTCGCCAGACTGCCCGAGAGGTGGCCGCGGCGACGGATCCCTCTAAGTGTCGGTTCGCTGTGATAAAGGTCAATCACAAGCATCGGTTCTTCGGTATCAATCGTTCTGTCAATAGTTTGGTGCCGTTTGAAGCGACTAAAGTTCGATTAGGGCCCCACGAATATCTCGTGTGGTTCGAAGGCATCTATCCTGACAAACCAAATGTGACGAAGGTCTTTTCCGGCCCGACTCACCTTCAATTCTTGAGTGTGAGCGAAGAGAAGACAGAGCCTGCTGAAGAACGCGAATTGATGCAGGACCTTGTCAATCTCTCTGGTGCGAACTGGAGGGGATTTAATGCCAAGAGTGCCCCTGTTTCGGTGTTCTATTGTCATCTCGTGGCCGATCTTGTCCACAACTTTCACGAACACGGACTCCCGCTTCCTGCGGTGCAGGACATTCGACCCTGGTTTCTGTGAGCAACTTTGATGAGTAGATCGAAGGACATTATTTTCCTGCTCGGCGCGGGCGCAAGCGCTGAGGCGGACATTCCTGTCTCTAGCGAGATGATTAATCGCGTTGAGGAACTGTTAAAGAAAGAAGATTGGCGCTGCTACGACCTTCTCTACAATCACGTCAAAAGTGCGATCTATTTCGCCGCTGGGCTCAAGGGTCAATTTCATCAAGATGTTGTTTTCAACATCGAAACGCTCGTAAACACCCTTTACGAGCTGGAAAAGAACGAGGAACATCCACTGTATCCATTTATCGCGGCTTGGAACTCAAGGTTCGTTGCTCTAGCAGGTCCGGGCTTCGGGCAAGTGCGTCACTTCCGGCGTCAAATTCTGGCCGCACTGAAGAAATGGATGTGTCCAGAGGATGGCTCCAAGTCAAACTACTACCGCGGACTCATTACCCTGCAGCATGACCTCACCTATCCCCTTCATGTCTTTTCTCTGAACTACGACCTCTGCGTGGAGAGATTGAATCAAACAGAATTCCGCGTCGAAACTGGATTTGCCGATTATGGCCCCGAGAACGCCTGGGAGTGGGAACGCTTCGAGGATAGCAACAATCTTGCGCCGCACATTCTCCTTTATAAGTTGCACGGCTCGATTAACTGGAAGCGAAGTAGCACCACTAAGAGGTTATTTGCTGTTGAGCAGATTGAAACCGTCGATGCTGATCAGATGGAAGTCATTTTCGGAAGAGATTTCAAGCTAGAGGCTGGGGATCCGTATCTTTTCTTTGCTTATAAATTCAGAGATTTTACCCTCTTAGCAAAACTCATTGTGACGCTCGGATATGGATTTGGTGATGAACACATTAACAAGATTCTTGCCCAAAGCTTGAGAACCAATGCGGAACGGCGCCTCTTTGTAGTGCAAAAGTGCCAGGAGTCAGGTATCGATTCGACGAAGGTCGAAGTGTTGCGTCGCCTGGAGCTCAATCAAGATCACGAGCACCAAATTGTTGTTGAGCCTGGATCGGCCAAGCAGTTTTTGCAGATACCCGATCTGGCAAAGCGTCTTGCCACGAACATAGATCAAGGTAATGAGCTTCCTTTCTGAGCTGCGATTCCCAGCTTAGCCCCATCCCAACTGGGAATCTCGTATCTCACAGAAAGACCAGTGGTTAGCAGAGACTTGGGACTATTCTTGGGACGATTTAAGCGTGGTTTCTCGCTAAATTCCCTATCAGGTGGCTTCTATGGCGATGACCCGGTTCTCAGAGGCAAGGTCCGGACTCCTCGAAGGCACTGATATATCAATCCCTCGCGCTCGAACGCTCGATATAAGCCTGAACTCGGGCATTTGACCTGCTCTCGGCTTCTGCGTAAACGTACTCCGCGGTGAGCCATTCCACGATATCGTCGCTACACACTGGACACTCATCGCGGTCATCTGGCTCCTTACAGCTCCAATCGACGCCGCCATCTGTCTGCAACCACATCGCTTCTTGTTCGTGTTTGGGCACCGCGGCAATCTGGCCATCCACGATCTCTCGTACAGTCTCATCGTAGGCGCCCCAGTAGTGCGATTTCTCGCGTTGAACTTGTACGCAGATTTCGTCCCAGGCAGTTTCTAATTCCGTGCGATCGCCCGACAACTTGACCGTAATCAACTGCAAGGCGGCTATTACTTTACGGGTGATGCGCCTGGCGGTTCTTCTTGCGACTTCCCGCACTATCGCCGACTCACTTAGGCCTTCGCTCATGTCAGCCGAGTCCTTCCAATGACCGGTCAACTTAATCCTACTGCGGCAGCGCCTGTGGTGATGATTCCCTATCGCGTGGGGGTTACCCCTATGGCCCAAGCGTACTATGATGCCGCAAGGGTTACCTTCTCATCTGCGGCAACTCCAAATGTGATGGCGGTCAAATGCGTAGTGGGGGGGCGATGTTGCCGTCGTGTCCGAATTTAATGGCACATTTCCGATAAAGCGTCGACGGAACCAAGTTGACGTCGGCGAGCCTGACATCTTCCCGGGCAGGAGTCCTTGTCGCAACCTCACGTTACCTAGCAGCTGGACGAGGCCCTTTTGAGTCTCAGGTGAATTTCGGCCACACAGCGCGATCGTGAATGCAGCTTCGCGCCATAATTTCGCCACTATTCTCGCGACGGTTCGCCGTTCGCAACTGCCTACCACATAAGACGGCCAATTCGTCTCCTGCTTCGAGCTTGATTTGTGAGTAGAGGCGGCTTGCTCCAGCACACCGCCGCGCCAGGTAAAGAACAACCTGTCACGTCAGTTGCCATCCGCTCCAGCCGCCAATTCCCTTCCCGCTTCGCTTCCTGTCCTTTCCGTGAGTCCGTTGCGACTTGGTTCTCCTTTCTTGGGTGAGAGAACCAACTCTCAACTCACAGAAAAGGACAACGAAAATGAATTCAGAAAATATCAAGAAAGTCACAAATCAAGCCATCGAGCAACTCGTCGAAGCGCTGCAGGCAGGCAAGAGTGAGGCGCTCACGAACTACCTTGCGGCTGTGGCGAAGTTCCACCACTACAGCTTCCAGAACATTTTGCTGATCGCTCGGCAGTGCCCGCAGGCTACCCGGGTGGCTGGCTTCCACACATGGCGCACACTGGGCCGCTTCGTCAAGAAAGGCGAAAAGGGCCTGATGATCCTCGCCCCGCTCGTCCGGAAGGCCGAGTCTGCGGATTCCTGTTCGACCGAGAAGGAATCTCAAATCTTTGGCTTCCGTGCCGTTTACGTCTTTGACGTCAGCCAAACCGACGGCGCTCCGCTTCCGACCATCGGCGTCGCTCAGGGCGAACCAGGCGCATACTTCGCGCGCCTCGAACAACTTGTCCGGGAGCAAGGCATCTCGCTTGAATACTCATCAGAAATCGCGCCGGCCAAGGGCATGTCCTGCGGGAAGAAGATCTTCTTGCTGCCGGGAATGGCTCCGGCTGAGCAGTTCTCGACGCTTGTGCATGAGCTTGCGCATGAAATGCTTCACCGCGATGCAAGGCGCACGCAGACATTGCAGCGCGCGCGTGAGACCGAGGCTGAGGCCATTGCGTTCGTTGTCGGCAAGGCGGTCGGCCTGGAGACTGGATCGGCAGCGGCAGATTACATCTCACTGTACACCGGTGATGCAACACTGCTCCTCGAGAGCCTGGAATACGTACAGAAGACTTCCACCCAAATTCTCTCCGCCATCAACTCGGAAGCACCTCCGAGCTGACGAGGTTGGTTCTCAAGCACAAATTTCGAAACCGGGCCTCAAGCAAAAATTCTGAGCGTCAGTAGTCCTCTCGATGTCATCGCCAGCTTTTTTCGGATCCAAAAGGCACAATTTACTGTTGCCACATTGTGTGTCCAAGGATTCGCAAGGGTTCCTGAGGGACAATGCAAGAATGCGTAAGTTGCAATAAATTTGGGCATTGAGCGGTTTTTCATCGGTTCTCTTCAGTGAGCGAGCCACAATCCCATCGGCTCCATAAGGCTGATCTATTGCCAAGGCCATGCAAATCAATTCCCCCACGCTTTCCTGAAGAATCGGTACCAGTTGCCATGCATGATAGCTTCGACGTCGCTCTCCCGATATCCCCGTTTCCTTAAGAGACCGGGAATTTTCTGCAGATCAGCAATTGTTCTGAGGTCGTAGGGTGACTGCTCGGTTCCGAACCCCCCGTCTAAGTCGGTTCCTAAGGCGGAGTGACAAGCGTTTCCAGCCAGCTGACACACATGGTCAATGTGGTCGACAACCGCCTCAAGACTAACTACCGTGTTGGAGGTTTGACCCGCAACCCACCCGGGATAAAGCATCCACGCATCGAAGGCGGCACCGATCACTGAATCGCGCTGTATTAACAAATTTATTTGCTCGTCGGTCAATTGCCGATCACCCGGAACTAATGACCGGCAGTTGTGATGGCTCGCAAGCAGGGGGCCTTGAAACAGTTCGACGGCCTCCCAAAAACTGCCATCGGCCAAGTGTGTAACGTCCAATATCATGCCAACCTCTGACATCGCCTTCAGAAGGTCGCGCCCTTTTGGAGTCAACCCCCCCGGCGATCCCGTGCCATGCGCATACGCACTGATTCCGTAATGAACTGGACCCACTACGCGCAAACCATTGTCCCACCACTCGATCACTTGGTTTGGAGACACAATAGGATCCGCTCCCTCCATGCTCAGGATGAACCCTAAAGGAACTCCATTTCCGCCGGTCTGTTCCCATTCTCGCAAATGAGCTTCCAACGACGACCAATCACGAAGCATCCGTAGGTGCCCTTCTCGTTCCATAAGCCGGTAGTAGGCAAGCTGGCCTTGGGCCATCGCATACGCAATTTGCTGATTTCGATAGTCGAGCCGTGCTTCCTGGCCATCGCTTGCGCGTGCAAGCACAGTAGCCAAACTGATAGCGACCTCACCCTTCCGCAACTCCGGAAAGGAGACGGTGTTCGTTCCTCGATTCGCTTCTTGCATCCCGCGTTCGAGTTCACGGATTTCCGACACATTAAGCGTGAGATCGCGATTCCAGTTCAACGCATTCCATGACAGGTCGAGGTGCGCGTCGACGGCTAGCATATGAGTCTCCTTATACAAATGATTTCCTGAGTCCGGACCAAACCCTCTCCCCCTTGATGCGTTTTTGTCGTCGCGGGTCTAGCCCGAAGCGACCTAACGATCATAAAGCGCGAGTTCCAGAACCTCCCTCTCCCCATGTCTTGAACCGCGCCAGACGGTGGATTGAAATGTCATGATTTGTGTCGCCGCGCTCGACTAGATCCGCCATAATTTCTCCAACGACGCAGCTGAATTTAAATCCATGACCTGAACATGGAGAAGCGATCGCGACCTGGGGGAACTCCGGATGCAAGTCGAGTATGAAACGCTTGTCAGGACTATTCGTAAACATGCACGCTCGAAGTCCCATCGTCGGGCCGGCTGCGTCTGGAAAATACCGAACAACAAAGTCGCGCAGTAGCTTCTCGTCGGCTGGACGGCACTCAAAATCAGGATTATCGGGATCGATAGCCTCGGACAGGTGATGATATTTTCCGACCTTAAAACCCGGCACGTCAAAGATGGGAAGGCCGTAGTAGCGACCCTCCTCCACGACCAGATTGAAAACGGGAAATTTGCTTGGGGCAAAAAGATCGGGATGTGATGGTTGGAACCAAGCGAGGACCTGCCGTTCGGGAGTTGCGAGCATGGCGATTGAAGGCACCAATTTCGCTGCCCAAGCGCCTGCCGTTATCACCAGGCGATTTGCTTCGTACACCTCCCGATCAGTTCTGACTCGCACTCTGTTTCCAACCGGTGACCAATCAAGAACTTGCTCTCGCGCACGAATTTCAGCTCCGTTGGCCTGCGCCAGGCGGATATGCGACACAATGCAAAGCTCGGGAGCAAGAAACCCTCCCTCCGGCTGAAACACTGCCATGATCTCGGGGGGAAGTCGATACGCCGGAAATCGGTGTGAAAGTTCGTTACTTGTAAGGACCTCATGCGCGATCCCGTGGACGTGACACGCCTGCTGGGATCCTAGGAAGATCTGGCTTTCGGAAGTGCCGGCATCAATCGAGCCTGTGATATGTAGAAGCGGCACGCCAGACAGCGTCTCAAGCTCCCGCCAGAGTTCATACGCTCGGAACAACAGCGGAACGTAAGCAGGATGCTCATAATATGCCAGCCGTATAACGCGGCTGAATCCATGAGAAGATCCTCGTGAGTGCGGGATGTCGTACTGCTCCAACCCCAACACTCTCCGTCCGCGACGCGAAAGTTGATAAACGGTCGCACTGCCCATTGCTCCAAGTCCAATTACGATGACGTCGTATTGCGCTGACATCCTCTCCCACTCCACTTTGCGAGGTTCCAGATTTCATACCGAGAACTCAACGTATTTTTCCTCTTCCGGCGATGCGCCACTGGCCTACCACCTGGTCATCGCGAACCAGGAAGGCATCGTCATGCATATTGACGGTCGCGCAAACATGGTTTGGAATTACGGTCACAACTTCTCCGACATTCAATCTGCTCACCGAGTTCGATATATCTAAAGATCCATGCTCTTCGCTGAGGCTGAAGAGTTTCGCGTCCGGCGCCTCCACGATGTAGCCGTAACCGGACTTCGGGCCGGAGCCGAGCAAGTCCGATGAGAATGTTTTGGAGCCCGCGTCAACGATAGCGCGGCCCGCAACTGCCGTGGAGACAACAGTGGTGACAATCCGGGCCGCACAGTCCTTCAGGCTACACGCACCCTGATAAAAAGTATTCAAGTCGTTATAGACATAGGTGCCCGGCCGAATCTCGGTGATGCCAGGAATGCTTTCCATAAGCAACGCGGCCGGCGTCGAGCCGCCCGAAAGAATCTCGATGGGGATTTGAGCGTCCTCGAAGGCCCGAACAACGCGGTCAACCCGCCCCGCAACGTGTACCGCTTCAGCCCGGCGCTCGTCCTCAGTTCCCCAAATGCTACCGAAGTAGGTCATTAATCCTCGAAATCTGAGGCCATCGAGCTTCGCTACTTTGGCTGCCAGCTCAACACAGGCGATACCCGGCTCAAGACCACACCGGCCCAGGCCAGAGTCAAATTCAACCAGCACTCCGATTGTGGCATCCTGTGTGGCCATGACTCGCGAAAGCTCGCATGCGGTAGGTTCGTTGTCGAGCGAAAGCAAAATGTTCCGGCCGCGCGCGAGTTTCGCCAAGCGCCGAAGTTTCTCCGCTCCCCAGACTGGATAGGCGACCAGGATGTCATCAAGTCCCGCGTCGGCCATCACTTCGGCTTCACCCACTTTGGCCACGGTAAGACCAACCGCGCCGCGATCCAGTTGCATGCGGGCAAGTTCCGGCGTTTTGTGCGTTTTCGTATGGGGGCGCAGGCCCAAGCCACGTTCATCGCAGTAATGCGCCATCCGATCGAGGTTGTTTTCTAGGATGTCGAGGTCAATGGTCAGAGCCGGCGTCGAAAGCTCCTTACGATGCATGGAACGCCCCCTCTAATGTAAACGGGCTCGAATCTCGATTTCTCGCACACAGATGGAGTTCTAGTTCCATAGACTCGAGGCTCCCTCAAGTGGAACCCTCGGGGAAGAAAGACTCGATCACCTGATTGCTCGGCGGATCGCTCTTCAATGAAACGACGACCAAAATGGCCGCATTGGTCAGCATCCCAATTATCCCGGGATGGATATCGTGCGGATGCGGATAAGGGCCGACCGTCAAGAATATTGCCACAATGCTACCAGCCAACAGACCAGCTATCGCACCTGTTGCAGTACACCGTTTCCAATAAAGGCTAGCCACGGCAAGGGGAAAGAACTGCGAAATGACGCCGTACGCCATTAGCATGATGTACTGCAGCGTGGAGACAACGCTGATGGAAAACAGATACGCCAGTCCAATGATTACGAACACGAGGTACTGCATCAAACGTTTTAGGCTGCTGTCGGATAGACGCAGGTGTTTCTGCATCAGATCGTTTCCCAGAGTTGCGGTTGCCGTCAGTGTCAGTGCAGCTCCAGCAACCATGCTCGCAGACAGCGCTGCCGCGGCTATCAGGCCGACGAGCAGAACGGGTAATCCACTGTTCATGACCATTCGCATCATGATTTGGTCCGGCCGTGTTAGGTTCTTGACAATAAGTATCCCAGCAAAACCAATGATAATGATGATGAAGTCCAAGAGCGTATACACTGGCGTCGCGATAGCCATACGTTTGATGACTCGGCCATCCTGCGCCGCATAAAAATTGCTGAAAAGATGCGGCCACATGAAGTAGCCACACATTCCATTCAAGACTGACGTTGTCCACCACGTGTAACCAAAGAAATTCTGGGCCCCGGGAAGCGTGAGATTCTTCGGAGATTCGAGAGCTATCTGTCGGAACATCTCCCTCGGGTTCCCGTAGTTTCTATGTACGACGATCGTCGCAAGAACTACGATCATCACCAGCATGAAAATGCCTTTAAAGACTGCGATGTAGCCGATGCCCCGAAGGCCTCCCCGAAAAACATAGATCGCAACGACCCCATAGGCCGCGAGGCCACCTAGCCAAAAAGGAACGTGACCGTCTGTAACAACGTTGAAGACGTACCCCGCTCCCATGATCTGGACAGAAATGTACGGAATTAGCGCGCACAAGGCGACCACAGCAGCTAGACCCCCAAGCAGCTCGCTGCTAAATCGCGTCCGAAGGAAATGAGCTTGGGTAAGCAAATTGAGTTTCTTGCCCACAGCTTGGACCCGAGGGCCCAGCCAATACATCACCAGAAGCGCAAGCAAGCCCACCATGCTTCCATTCAGGACCGCTACGCCATGCTCGTATGCCCAACCTGGCGCGCCCAGAAACGTGTTTGCGCTATAGAACTCGGACACCGATATGAAAAAAATGGCCAGAAACCCAAGGCTGTGCCCTGCAACGACGTGATCGGCAGTCGAACGCCTTAAATTTGAATAACCGCGCGTGCCTAGCCACACGGAGAAGAACAAGAAGACGCACATGACCAGCAGAACCGAGATCCAGCTTGCCATCATCAAATTCCCAACCTATACGCGATATACAAAAATAATGTCAGGATAGGCACGAAGCTTGCTACATACACAAACATGAATGGAAAACCGAAAATAGTTGGCTGAATCCGGTTGGCAAGAGACAAAATGGGCCAGTTGCCCGCCGCAATGATTAGGCAACCGACCACATAGAAGTACCCACGGATACTTTTCTTGGAATCGCTCATCATCCTCCCTTACACGCCCCGTCAAATTTCAAGAACGCTCGAGTGATCGTCTATTTTACTTGGTATCGGCGTACCGCATCCTCGTTGAGCTCCACGCCAAGACCAGGACCTCGGGGAACTTCCGCATAACCATTTGTAATGGTCTTCATGAATGGCCGCGTAAGAAGATCGTCCTCGCGGAGAAAACTGATCGTATCTGACGGAATGGTGCAGCTCCGCGTGGCCGCAGCAGCATGGATGTAAGCCGTGTCGCGAATTCCCAGCTCTGCGCCGGAACCATGCCAAACCGGTATGCCTGCCACTTCAGCTACATACGCGTTACGTACGAATCCCCGGAAATGGCCATCGGAAAGATTGAAACTATCGCACGCACCTAACTTAGCTGCTTGAAACATCTCCACGCCAGTACCATCAGGCCCGCTGCGGATCCGGTTCTCAGAATAGTACGTTTCTTCTATCTCTCCTCGGTTAATTCGCCAATTCGGAGTGAGCGCGAAGTTGATGACGAGGCGCTGCCGCAACTCGCACCACCATTCCAGGCGACCCGGGAGGGGATCTTCTATGCTAAGTGGTAGCCCCTCAAGGCGCTTGGCGACGGAAAGAAAACTCCCTGGATCCGAAAACGACTGATTGTAGTCGACACCGAGGTTCAAGTTCGGAACGGCTTTGGCCACTGCACGTACGAGCTGGTCAACAGGGGTGCCGAGTCGAGCTTTGAACTTAAGGTGATTGAAACCAAGATCCCTGGCCTGCTTCGCGATAGCCACGAGGTCCGTCTCGTTTCGTTGCGCAGTCCAATAGGTAACAGCGACCTTGTCCTGAAAGCATCCTCCCAGCAGGAGATGAATGGGAGTGCCGAATGATTTCCCGATCAGATCGTAAATCGCGATCTCGAACCCATCGGAAGTGCTGGCTTCAGGGAGACCCAAGGCAGGATCAGTGAAGTTAAGCTCCAGAATATTTTGTCCCACCAGAAAGTTGCCATTCTTTGAAACGGCCGCTCCCTCCACGCCACGTTGTGTTTCACCAATTCCAATGAGTCCATCATCGGAGAAGAGCTTGATGATGAATTTCGGGGCCTCGGGATTCCCTTTCTGAAAATCGTGCCAGAATGGCTCCAGGTCCGCTGCGTCGTCGCTCAAAACTGAGCCCGCCTTCATAGGAACAACGACTTTGAAAGATTCGAAGCGGGTTATTTTGATGCTCTTTAGCGATTGCTGTGAGGCCGAACCAGCACCCGGAAACAGCGAGGCCCCGGAAATCCAGCCGGGAGAACTGAGCAACGCTCCAGTCCCAAGTGAAGCTGATGCTATCCCCTGCATAAAGCCACGCCTCGAAACGAATGCGGAGTCCGTCTCTGAACTGCCGCTTCCATAATCAGCATTGACGGGAATTCTTGCTTGGGCACCAAAAAACCCCTTGAATCGAGCCATGCCAGAACCTCCTTTTCCCTGATCAACGGCCATGAGCGCCCGATTGAGCACCTCGCGTTTTTCATGCCGCTACTGCCAACTACACATTTTGTGTTGAAAAGAGCCGTTTTCGAACTAAGTCAAAACGGCCCGATTCTCCTGCCTATTGCGCGAGAACCCAAGGCTTCCGCCGTCCCTAAAGATTCACAAAGGACCATATTGGGGCCGGCCGCTCACGGTCGAAAACAACCCATTGGAAAGAGGATGCACTTCCCAATCGGGCTTATGGAAATGGCGCTTCGATTTTGACGCCGCGAGAAAGAAACCAGGCTCAGCCGAGATATCTCGCGTCCTAAGGATCTCTTCCTTCCTTTCAAATGATTTTCCCCTTTCCCATAAAGAACCCTTCAGGAACCTAGACCTGCAACTCATTCGCGGCCTAGCTAAAAATTGAACTTAAAGCCGACCTGGCCAATACGTGCCGCGCGTGCTGCCGTGACAAGCCCGAAGGTAGACGAAAGATAGTTACCACTTGGATTTTCAAATTGTGCGTGATTGAAGGTATTGAAGAGCTCGAATCGAATTTGAAGTATTTTGGACTCGGTGAACGGCACACTTTTAAGGATTGCCATGTCCCAATTGTTGAGTCCGGGGCCGGTGATAAAGCGCTCGTTTGCCGTGCCAAGCTGACCGAGAGGCTCGGGGCTGAACAGTGAAGTATTGAAATAGGGCTTACCTGAGCGAGGATTTGTAAAATTTAGAGGGCCGGGTTTAAAGTCGGGTGTGTCAAATACTCCCCAGACTGTGCCGCCCAAAAGCGAGGCGTCGCTCGGATCAGTAATAAGTATTGGTTGTCCAGTGGCGAAATGCGTGATGCCTGATACCTGCCATCCCCGCGTTGCTCTGTTTGAGGCAAACAGCTTGTCAAAAGGCAATTCATAACTGTAGCTAGCTACGAAGTTTTGGGCGATTTGGAATGTCGAAAGACCTCTCGATTGGTTGTAGTCCACCGGATTAAGCGCCTGACCGCCAGCCCCCCACCCGGACGAATTATCCAGCGACTTACCAAATGTATATCCAGCCAACCACTGCAGTCGTCCGGATGTCTGGTGAACTGTGATCTCCAGTGCGTTGTAGTTGGAATTTGCGACGCTCGCGAAATACACCAAACCATTAAAATTCGAGCCGTACTGGCGGGTGCTGTTGATTGGCGGACCGTTGATCGGATAATAGGTGCCACCCTCGCCGAACGGACCACACGTAGGCGTGCCGGGCAACACCTGACTCGGCTGGCTTACGCTCAAGCACAATGCTGGGATTCCAGGATCTGCAAGCAAACTAGCCATGAGGTGATGACCTTCTGAACCCACATAGCTGACGGTCAACAACGTGTTTCCACCAAACTGACGCTGCAAAGAAAGCATGTATTGTTCCGCATAGGCCGGCCGATCATTTGTGCTGTAAATGGGTTGGCCCGAAACAGGCAGGAATTGGGGCCAGTTCACGCTTGAATCGGGGTTGCTCGGTGAGGTGCTCAGAGGAGCAAAGGGCACGGGGTATCTTTGACCAAAATTGACGCCGCTCTGACCGATAAATGGAGTGGCAAACAATGGTGGCGTTGGAGCGGCAAAAAAGTAACCGAACGGAGGTGCCCCATTAACTGTCAAGTTCTCTGCGTTATCATAGGATGTGTAATAGATGCCCCAACTGGCTCGGATGCTGGTCTTGCCAGGGCCGCCGAGGACATTTGCGAGAAGGCCATCCCCTGAAACGTTGGGTGAGTAAGCCAAACCGATTCGCGGCGCGAAATCACCCCACCTTATGGGTGCAATCGTTGCTGGAACGCCTGGATCACCTGGGAATACCAACCCCGTAGGCGCGCCAGGAAACACTTTCGACTGTTCACCAGGTACGAATGTAATGAGTTGGTTGTACTTAGCGGACCAAGGTGAGTTCACCTCCCACCGAAGCCCGTAGTTAAGCGTTAGACTGCTCTTAATCCGCCAGCTATCCTGCGCATATAGTCCGCTGGACCAACTCCGGGCATAAAACGGTTGATTTTGAAACTGCGCGTAGAACGAAGGCGCACCAATCAAGAAATCCGCAAAATCCAGTCCTGTTTGGACTCCATTGAAAGAAAATTGACCATTGCGTAGACCCTGTTCATGATAGTTGGATTGAAAATATTCATAATCACCACCCAAACTGATGGTATGGGTTCCGCGCACGAGCGTGAAGTTATCCACAACCTGGAAATTATTCTCGTAAACGTTGTCGGTAAAAGGGTCAAGACCTATTACGAAACTGTTGAACGAAGTTTCGGGCACGCCCTGAATCGTTGGAGCAAGTGGAACGATTCCTGGGGTATTCGGACCCGTCACAAACCCAAGCGAACTGAGGGTTGGGCCAGACGTGGTAGGTGCCCCAAAGTAAATTGCATTGCGCATATAATTCAGCGTGATCGCGTTAAACACAGAGCTGCTGAACGTTTTGTTATCGCTAAGGAGAATTTGCTGCGCACGCCCGAAGCTGCCGGCACCAAAGCCAGGAACTGTCGCTGCTGGATAAGGATTGACAAGGTGAAAATCGTCAATGAAATAGTAGGCTGAGAGCAGTCCTAAAGGACTGTTCCCGTCCAGGCGGAGAGCACCCTTGTTGTCATTTAAAGTCTCATTGGCCGAAGAAGTTGAGAAGTATCCCCCGGAAGTATTGGGCATGGGAATGTATGGGAGCATGTGTGAAGCTGGCGATGAGATAGCGCTCTGGGGAATAACGGCGTTGGGGAAAACGCACTTGCTCGGGCTTGTACAGCCCGCTACATAGTACGGCTCACCCGAAGCCACCGGATATCCCAGTTCTTGTGAAAGAAGGTTGGCGAAATAAGTTGAACTAACCGTTCCTGTCAGCTCGTTCGCAACGCTGCTAAAGTTCCCCTGCCTCTCCTGGATGGAAGGAACGGCAATATCTCCTAGGTCTATCCCCTCAGTGAGGCCGGTCCCCTGGTAATCAGCAAAAAAGAATATCTTCTCCCGTTTCACGGGACCGCCGAAGGTGCCTCCGTATTGGTTCTGATTGAAGGTTCCCCGACTAGACGAATAAAAATTTTTGGCATCCAAGTCAGTATTGCGCAAAAACTCGAACACGTTTCCGTGAAATTCGTTTCCACCGGATTTAGTAACGACATTAATGATTCCCCCGTTGTAATGTCCGTATTCAGCTTCTGTGCTATTTGTGAGTATTCGAAACTCGGCGATGGAGTCCAAATTGGGGATCACCGCTGTACCGTTGCTAAATGTCTCTTCTACGTTTCCGCCATTTACCATGAAGGAATTACTTGCTTCCCGCTGACCACTGATCGAAAGATTGCCGGCGTTCAGGGAGCCAGAAGGTGCGGGTTGTCCCACAACAGAAGTATATTCATTAGTGGACAAGGGTATGACCCCAGGTTGAAGGGCCAGCAAATCAGTATAGCTACGACCGTTCAAGGGGACGGCTGTCATCTTGGCCCCATTTATCACCTCACCCGCCTGTGTGCTCTCCGTCTCAGGATGAACGGAATTTTCAAGCACCGTAATCTCCTGAGTCGGTGCGCCAATTTCGAGCCGCGCATCTACACGTAGAGCCGTGTCCACATTCAGCAACAAATCCTTCCGCAGGTATCTCTTGAAACCTGCAAATTGCACTTCAACTTGATAGGATCCGATCGGCAGCGAGGGAAAGGAATAAAATCCATCGGGATTTGTGAGGGTAGAAAAGTGAAGGCTTGTATTTGTCTCCGTGGCAACTACGGTTGCTCCACTCACAACACCTCCGCCAGGGTCAGTTACAGTCCCGGAGATGGAACCGGTCTGGCTACAAAAGACTGGCAGAGCCCCAACTAAAATCAACAACACCAGCGAACCGAGCGTTATAGTTTTCACCATTCGCCCCCCCCTTTAAGTTCTCAACGACAGAACTCCATGTTGTCTCCCGCCCAGGCTGTTCAATTGAGGTTTATTCGGCCTCCCCTGGAGGCTTGCTTGACTTAGTTAAACTGGCTGACGCCCTTTGTAAAGCAGGGAGAAGCGGTAATCGGGAGAAAGTGTGCAATATGCTGCACGAATCCGGTCCAAAGGCTCGTTGGTTGGGGTTGGGGCCATGATGCCCGTCGGGCATGAACGCCCTGACATCTCTACTACCGACGACGCCGTGCCCGAGCCGTGCTCAAGCTCACGGGGCAATCTGGAATAGATGGTCGGGACTGCGGCCTGGCCAATGTTGATGTTGCGTTGGATGCAAGCGTTCCCTTCGACGAGAAACTCAAAAACTAAATTTCATCAATTGGTTCCAGTAATTGAACACTTTTGAGCGCCAGATTCTCTTCTTCTTGACACTAATGTACGCGCTCATCGTATGCTGACCGCGTTGTGATGACTCTTCGATAACTGGGAGCTGCCTGTGGAACGCAAGAAGACGGACACGAAGGATTCCGTGCGTCGCTCTGATAGACAGCCAGCGAGCCCACAGGATCTCGAGATGTTCGCTCACATTGAGCGAGATTTATACACCGCGGTTATTTCAGATGCACTGGACGAGACCGGACATCGCGACCAAGCCATGCGGAAGGAATTCAGGCCCCTTAGTCCCGGATTTCGTCTGACGGGCTGGGCGCGGACCATACTCTGCGTGGATGTCTTTGAGATACCCGAGCACACCTACGCCTTAGAGATCGAGGCTGTTGACAGTCTGTTGCCCGGGGAAATAGCTGTTGTCGCTACTGGAGACTCAGAGCGTAACGCTCCTTGGGGTGAATTACTCTCGACTGCTTCACGCGCGCGAGGAGCTCGTGGCGCCGTAGTTGGCGGTTTAGTTCGAGATGTTAATACGATTCTGAAGCTCGGATTTCCCGTTTTCGCCACGGGGGTCAAGCCAGTGGATTCCAAGGGAAGAGGAGTCGTCGTGGATTACAACGTGCCCATCGAATGCGGGGGTGTAACGGTGAATCCCGGGGACCTAGTCGTTGGAGATCTCGATGGTGTTATTGTCGTCCCATCTGGACTTGTTTCCGAGGTCATAGCCGTCGCGACCGACAAGGTAATGCGCGAGAACCACAGCCGTAGCGAACTGCTGGCCGGCGCATATCTTGCCGATGTCTATCGAAAATATGGCGTCCTGTAGCCTAGAGTTGCAATGATTTCTCCAGCCAGTAGATAAGCAATGCACTGATCCCCTAATCGGGAACCAAGTTTTGCCAAGTCATGTTCACTTTTTGGACGATCTCCAGATGGTGTCCGGCATTGCATCCCGATTCCAACAAAGTACAATTTCCATCCTGCCTTGAAGGTGATCAAGGCTTCATTTGGAAATCTCTAAAACCCCAAGCGTATCTCGCTCAAACATCCGTTCCATCTGCGCCATGTCGAGTCGCGGAAGGGCTGTACCCTCGAGCATTTCATTCAGCTTTCGCATGCCGGTGACGCTCGCCGCCACAGTCGTGAAGGGATAGTCAGTGCCGAATAAGACTTTATTCCACACACCATATTCCTGAACCAGCATCAGAGAGTGGTACAGCTGAAACGGCCGATAATAAAGCGCCGAGCAGTCGGCATACACGTTTGGGTGCTTTCGTATGGTAGCGACGCACTCGCCTTCGTAGGGGTGTCCCAAATGTGCCATTATAATCTTCACTTCAGGGAACCGGATGGCGACGTCATCTAGGATGCGCGGCAATGTGCATTCGAGTGGGGCCTTGTCGATGAACGTGGTGCCAGTGTGCAGGAGCACTGGCAAGCCGTTCTTGCTGGCGTAAGTCCAAAGATCGTCTAATTCTGGAGCATTGGGCTTGAACCCCGCATACATCGGCAAGAGCTTGATGCCTCTCAATCCGAGATCCTGGTGCCCTTCGGCAAGCTCGTCCTGCCACTTAGGCTGCGTAGGATCGAGGCTTAGAAATCCGATCAAATGCTCTCGGTGGGCCTCGACATATGCGGCAACTTCGCGATCAGGAGTCCAGATCCCCGCTCGTCTTGCCTTGCCGCCAAAAACGATTGACTTTTCGCACATGGCGGCGGACGAATGATAGTCCTCCCACTGGACCGTGAGTTCTATTTCAACACCGCCACGCGCTCGAGCCGTCTGTCGCTTGAAGTCGTCCGTAAAGTGAACTGAGCGGAAGTAGTGGCTATGAACGTCGGTAATCATTATTTGTAATCTGCCTAGACGAGAGGTGAAAATATCTTAATAAACTTACGTCCTGTTGGAAATTACCGGGGCAATTGGCTAGTTCTTGGGCATCTGTCCGGCACTGATTGGATCGGCCAGATGTACTGGCAGGAACTCACCTGCCCGCCGAAGGCCAGATTCCACAGAGCAATCGCTGGAGTCCTCTATGGATCGTTGTGCCCTGAGCTCATCCGAAATTTCTCTTGCGACTGTCACAACGTGTCTGGCTAGATGATTTAGACTGTCCGCGCTCAACTGCGAAACAGTGCCGACGACGCTCACCGCAGCAATTGGTTTGCTTGTGCATCCAAACACCGGAGCCCCTACACAGCGTATGTTGATCTCTTCTTCCTCCTCATCGAGCGCATACCCACGCTCCCGCACTGCCGCCAATTCATATTTCAGTCTTCTGATTGTGCAAATAGTGTTGTCGTTGTGACGTAGAAGCCCCTGCCTATGGATTAATGTATCTAGCTCATCTTCCGGAAGGTGGGCCGCCACGGCTTTTCCGAGGGCGGTGCAGTGAAGGCTCACGTGCTTGCCGATCCAAGTCGCGACAGGCGGACCATTGGGGGGAGAGACTTTCTCAATCAGGACGCATGAACCGTCTTCCAGTAGTGTCGCCATGTGCGTGGTGAGATTTGTCGATTTCACCAGGCGTCGGAGATGAGGTCTAGCGAGATCGACGACCGAGATTTCACTCAAGGCCATGTGTGCGAGAGCACATACCCGAAGACTCACACGATATCGACGCGAACTGAGACTGCGATAGACATAGCCTAAGTTCTGGAGAGTTCCCAAAAGACAGTAAACAGAGCTTTTAGGTAGCTTGAGAATTCTCGATATCTGAGAGAGGGTCATCCCACCATTTGATTTCGCGAGATACTCTAAAATGGACAAACCGCGTTCCAAGGAAGGGACCGGGGACTTTTTCGCGTTGTGCATAGGACCGTATATATTGGCATGTTTGACTTGTCAAGGCTGAACCCGGCCGTGGTCCGTAATTGTTCATCCTGTTGAACACCATTGTTTCTATTCGGAAAGGGACTGTGAAGCACGGCAATTGGACATATGACTCGATTCGGTCAATTTTAAAGGATTATTCCTCTAACGTATTCATCTAGCTCGGTTTCTTGCACTTGTTAATGCTCTCCGCTTATGTCACGTGTCGAGAAGCAGCATAGCAGATGCCTGTCTACAAGCCGAATGAGGAGCAAACTCTCTCCTCCGTCGATACCGCCCGGATGTATCGGTCCAAGATCACCCAATCGTTCCCTGGCCGGCGGCCCTTATCAGCGCCGTGTCGCCGCGGTTGTCCTTGGTCTCGATGTTTGCGCCCCTGCCCAGCAGCAGCTTCACAACCTCGAAATTCTCTCTCGCGGCCGCCGAGATCAGCGGCGTGTCGCCATGGACCGCACGAAAGGATTCCAGGCGGACAGTTCCAGTCATGTCATCGTCGTCTATCAGCCCGCGTTGGAGTCGCTGTGGGGTTCGGACAAAGAACGGTTAGAGCACGAAATACATCGAGTGGTGCTCCACGAATTAGCACACCATCTTAGGATGTCACATCAGAGGATGAAAGAAATTGGGTTGTAATCTCGCGGGAGACGATCAACCCTGATATGCGTTCAAATCCCGGACGGGTACGGAGTCTTCCGGTATCGTTTTTGTCCAATTTTTGGACTTCGAAGCGCTTCGCCAGACTATCTAACAAAAAAAATACTCCTATGCGCTAAATCTTCATTGCTCCTGGCCTGCTAATCGCTTATAGTATGTCATTCTTTACAGTGGCTACTCGATTACCCGCCCGGTAATTCGACACCTCAAGAACAAGATGTTTGTCCCCGCAGGAAGGCTGTATGTACCCCGGAATCGAGTTTCGTTTGTATCGCTATGCATCCGTGTTGGCCGAGGAGTTGAATTTCACTCAGGCGGCCTCCCGGCTGCATGTATCGCAGCCTACGCTCAGCACCCAGATCCGTGATTTGGAACGGGAAATCAATGTCAAGCTCTTTGAGCGAACCAAAGGTGGACAACAGCTCTCACTGACCGCGGCAGGCGAAGCATTCGCGGTGGAAGCCCGACTCGCGCTCCATCATGCGAATCGAGCGATCGAGGAAGCGCGTGCTGCGCACGAACAATATAGCGGAGTATGGAATCTAGGCTATTCCTCGTTGATCGATCTTCGCCTCTTTTACAAGGTGCGCCACTATTTGTCGGAGGCATATCCTGCTACAGACCTCCGGTTCGTGAGCGGGCACACCGCCGAACACGTGGATGGAGTGATACAGGGACGGATTCAAACCTGTCTCGTGATTCTCCCTCCTCGAGAGGATCGCGTTACATTCGAAAGGTTGCACCGGGAACACCTTATCCTTGCGCTGCCCGAACTGCATCCGCTGACGAAGAAAAAGCACATTGAAATCACCGATCTGGATGCGCTACCGCTCGTAAAGTTACGCGGAGATATCGAACCTCGTTTTGGCGAAAGCCTGGAACGACTATTTGAGCTTATACGCGTCCAGCCTCGGATTATTCACGAAGCTACGAATCAAGCGGAAGCCCTGGAAGTCGTTTCGCAAGATGGTGTTGCGGCACTGACAATGCCGGCGGCGCAGCATCTGGCCACGGATCGCATTGTCTTTCGCAAGTTCCATGATGAAATTCTTATCGCCGACACAGGGCTCGCCTATATCGGAGAGCCAATTTCCCCGATTCTAAAGTCTCTCCGGGAGTTCTTATCAGAGATGTTTCAGCCCCTCTCGGGCAAGTCGGAGAGAGCAGGGGAGAGAAGGCAAATGGCACTGTTTCCCTTAGGATGCGAGAGGTGAGAGCGCATGCTGGCACTCTCCACTTGGTTTTATCGCGTAGCTGGCTATTCTTGCAGGCTTGTTCACACAGCACGGCCGCGCCTGTAACCGTACTTGAGTGCTAGGAGCTCCGAATCATTTAGGTTGCCTCCAAGGCGGAATGTATAGAGTTGGTGGAGGACCCTATAGTTGTCCCAAGTTCACGGCGATCGTTGCGTTCGCCGTGAGCCCGGCAGGGTGCGATTCGGGCGGATTCGCACCCTGCAATTCTCTTCCCAACGGTCCCATCGTCAACTGGATGGCCGCTTTCTCGAGTGGCGGATCGATCCGTTGTCTCGTGTATCGAGTGTCGTAGCTCATGCTGCGAAACGATCGTTTCTTCGAAAAAAAAGACTCCCCGGCCGAATCCCAAACGTGCGTAATTCCCTTTTAAATCTCGGCATTTCGTATGGGGAGCGCGGTCCGTTTTCCCTAATTGGGCGCACCTGAAGCCATGCATAGAAACCATTCATCCCTCCCGTCACATTTCTGAAGCAAACCCATTAGAAGCTGCACCTATAGCCCGCGTCTATAGGGCACCGTCAACGAAGTATTGGACGAGAACTGGCGCCGCCGCTTACCTTCGCGATGCAAGTTACTTCACTCGCACCAAGGAGTCCAGGAGACCAAAGAATCCATGGAAAGACGCAATCACAACCTAGGGAGCACGCCGAAGTTCACCGTTCGACGGCTGGCGATCGCCGTCGGTGGCACGCTTTCAACCGCAGCGGGAACATACGCTCAGGCACAGGGCACTTCCCCTTGGGAAAACGCCGTCAACGTTCTCCAGACATCATTCACCGGACCGATCGCGAAGGGACTCGGCTTGGTAGCCATCGTGATTGGCGGCCTAACGTTTGCGTTTGGCGAGGGCGGGGGCAAGCGCACCTTTGCCGGTATCGTCTTTGGTCTCGGAATGGCGGTATTGGCCGTGAACTTTCTGACTTGGCTTTTCGGGGTCTGAGGAATAAATCGTGCGAACGAACCCTGTCTTTCGGTCCCTCAATCGCCCGCTCACCATCCTGGGTGCCGAGCGAAAACTGTTCTTCTTTGCGCTCATTGTCGCTGCTTGTGTCTTCAATCTCTTCGACAGTCTTGCGGGGTCTCTCGGAATGTTTTTCGCTCTGTACTTCTTCGCTCGCTGGGCGACCGAGACCGACCCGCAAATCCTGCGCTTCTTGCTCAATTCGAGCAAGATTCGCGCGCAGTATGACCCGATGAAATTCGAGTCGGTCGAGCTACGGAGGCTTCGTGATGTTTAGGCTGGCAAATATTTCGAGGGACTACAACGACGCCCCGGCACTGTGTTCCCAAATCAACCTGTTCGGCTTCGTTGATGAAGAAATCTTCCTCACCAAGAGCGGAGACCTCGGGATTGTCCTTGGGATTGATGGTGTTGATTACGAATGTCTCGACTCGGTAAAGATTGAAAATCTTACGCGGCGTCTCACAGCCGCGTTTCGGGTCTTCGACGACAAATGCCGCGTCTATCAGTATCTATTCAAAAGGAATCGCGAAGACATTCCCTTCAAGACCTACAGCAATAAGATCGTCAATGCGGCGATCCGGAATCGCATCGCGTTTCTCGAGGGAAAGGCCGAATCCCTCTATTCCTGCCAAATCTACTATGTCGTCCTTTTTCAAGGGTTCCGCTACAAGACCTCGTTTGCTGCGAGCCTTGTCAAACTAACTTCCGATCCGCATCAAGCTGTCTCCAACTTGCAAGGACTTCTATCGACTCGCAAGCAGGTCCTATTGCTCGATAGCGAGCTTGAACGGGCAAGGACTGCTCTGCGGACAAAGGCCAAGAGTTTTCTTCTGCAGATGAGTGATTTTGTAGAGAGCCGCGTCCTTCCTAAACAAGAGGCATTTCGGGTTCTGAAGCAGATTCTAAATTTCTCACCGCTCAAAGTCGAGAATGCCCGGCTAAAACACGACACCTTTCTCGATTACTACCTCTGCGAGTCTCATCTCGAGTGCCATCGCGGGTTCCTGCGGCTGGACAATCATTACGTCAAGGTACTGACGCTCAAGGAACCCTCCGCGCAGACGTTTCCACTGATTCTCAAGAAGCTGCTCGAAGTCGAAGCTAACTATTTTATTTGCACGGAATGGCTCAAGCAGGAACCGGCCAAGAGCCGCAAATTAATCCATTCCCGGCGGCGCCACTTTCACAATACAAAACGCACATTGGCAAGCCATTTCACGTCCTCCGACCAGCCGCAACGTGGCGACGATGTCCTCGTGGACGAGTCGAAGGAAGCGCAGATCCACGACCTTGGCGAGGCTCTTAAGGAACTCGAAATAAAGGGAAACTATTTCGGGAATTACTCGCTAACAGTAGTGATCTACGACGAAGAGTTGGCCAAGGTCGAGAGCGCTTCTGCGGATTTTTATAAGGCCTTCAGTGTTCACGATGCGCAGCTCTACGAAGAAAAATACAACCTGTTCAACGCCTACCTCTCGACGGTTCCCGGCAACTACGCCTTCAACTTGCGCTCGATGCTTATCCTCAATTCGAACTATGCCGACTACTCGTTCCTGTTCACCTTGCATTCGGGTCACAAAACCAATGACCATCTAAAGGAAGAGTATCTCGCCGTTCTTGAAACCAATCACCGCACTCCGTACTTTTTGAATTTGCACTGCAAGGATACGGCCCACAGTGTCATCCTCGGGCGCACCGGTTCTGGGAAGTCTTTCCTGCTGAACTTCCTGATCACCAACCTCCAGAAATACGATCCCTATACGTTCATCTTCGACCTGGGGGGTAGCTTCGAAAGCCTAACTCGGCTGTTTGAAGGAACGTATGTCAAAGTCGGCCTCCGGAATAAGGCCTTTCAAATCAACCCTTTTTGCCTGCCGAAAACAAAGTCCAACCTCGACTTTCTTGCGCTGTTCGTACAAATCCTGGCTGAGGGGTCGGGCAACAACGCACTTTCGCTCGAGGAAGAGCGTGAACTGTATCAACAGATCGAAAACCTCTACTGTGTTGATCCAGAATTGCGCACCCTCGGCGTGCTCGCGAACACGCTCCCTCGTGACCTTGGATCAAGGCTGCAGAAATGGACGGCCGATGGGCAGTTTGGGTATCTCTTTGACAACTCCGAAGACACGGTAAGTTTTTCCCGATTCCAGTGCTTTGATTTTCAGGGCATGGATCAATACCCGCAGATATTGGAACCATTGCTCTTCTACATCCTGCATCGCGCCAATCACGTCATCACAGATAAGGAAATCACGCACATCTTCAAGGCCTTTTTCATCGATGAGGCCTGGACATTCTTCCGTAATCCACGGATCCGGGATTACATCGTGGACGCGCTCAAGACGTGGCGCAAGCAGAACGCCGCTATGATTCTATCCACGCAATCACTCGATGAACTGCGCAAATCGGACATCGTTGACGTGATCATCGAAACCTGTGCGACGAAGATATTTCTCGCGAACCCAGATATGGATCGCGAGCTTTATCAAAACCAGTTCCATCTGAATGAGACGGAAATCGATCTCATTGCGGGTCTGATTCCGAAACGGCAGTTCCTCATCAAGAATCACGAGATCGCGAAGGTTGCCAATCTCGAAGTCGATGCGAAGAGCTATTGGCTGTACACCAACGATCCCTTTGACAACCGGAAGCGCGCTGAAGCCTTCGAGAAGTACGGCTTCGAACGTGGGCTCGAGATGTTGGCGGGAGGAAAGCAATGAAAGCAAGACGCACCGTCCGTGAAAAGCCTTTATCGCTGGTTGCTGCAGAAACACACACGATCCATCAGGAGGAATCGATGTTCTCGAGAATTCGCCACACTTTAACCGTTCTTGTCGTCTTGCTTGTTTGCATTTCTGCCGTGTATGGGGAATCCACTGCACGGACAGTGAAGTACTCCGAGACGGACATCATCCCCGTTCGCGCAAAGGTTCGCTTCTCTACGCTCATTGTCTTGCCGGCGAATGAAGAGATCCTCGACGCCACAACGGGAGACAAGGAGTTCTGGATTATCAATGGGGCACACAACCTCTGCTATCTCCATCCGGCTCAGCAAGGAATTCGCAGCAATCTCAACCTCATTACCTCCTCGGGCCACGTGTATTCCTTCCTGTTGACGGAGATCAGCAACGAACCCAAGACGGAGCCCGATCTGAAGATTTTTGTCGAACGCAAGGAAGAATCGACCTTGGGCGGGGCCCCCGGCACCACACCTCTGGCACGGGCGGCTGAGGTGCAGGCATACAAAACGGCGGTGGACGCCGCACGCACAGAAGCAACAATCGCTGTCGAGGCGGCTGAGGAACGGGCGCAAAAGGAGATCAGCCAGTACCGCGAGCAATACGCCGGCAGGCTCGCCTTCGATTACGCCTACAACTCAAATGCGGTGCGGCCGCCCTTTTCCATTTCCGCGATCTACCACGACGACAAATTCACTTACATCAAGTGCAGTGCTCAGGAAAAACCTACGATTTATGAAGTGAAGGACGGCAAACCCAACCTCATTAATTTCGAACTCGACAACGGGGTGTATGTTATTCCGAAAATTCTTGACCGGGGCTATCTGGCCGTGGGGGCGAAAAAGCTGAATTTTGAGCGCCACGGGGCGGCATCGTGAAAACTGACCCGGAGAATTTCATTCCCGACAAGACCGAACAACAGACTCAAGCCGAACCCGACTCCCCAGTACGCGGCACGGTTGAGAACAAGGCAGCCAAACCCGCCGGCCTCTTGCCAAAGAACACCCAGCAACTGGTCATTCTGGGCGTCGCAGTTACGATGGTGCTCATCATCTGGCTTACAGGCGGAACGAAGCGCGCCGTTAAGACGGCTACAGCCGCGACCAGCGCTGCGGGTGCCCATGTCCTTGATCCGATAGCGGTACAGGACTTCAAACAGACCATCCAAAAAGAGCAGGCGGCGACGCGTCAGCCGATCTCACCTACCGACCTGGCGCGGCTTCAGGCACTGGGACTAGCAGGAGACGTGCCGCCTAGCGGACAACTCGTGCCCCCAGAAACCGGCGCCCCGACAGCTGGAGGAGTGATCGGAGGAGTGGGTTCGGAGCAGTCGTCCCAACCAGACCCGGTCAAAGAGGACAAGAGAAAGCGTCAGTACCTCTCCCTGTTTGCACCAAACGTCGCGTTTACCTACAGGAAGGGACTCGATAGTGAACATGTTGTCGGCCAGCGCGGAAGCTCCGGCGGCGGTAATCCTTCTTCCCTGCCCTCTACCGCAGCGCAAGATCTCGATGGGCAGCTCCGCAGTACCCAATCTCAGCTCGAGCAACCGAACCGAATAGCGGACCAACCCTCGCCCTCCAATCAGACTGTCGCTGTGGCCTCTGGACCGCCTGCGAGGCAAGTGTCGGAAGCAAACAATCCCAACGACACGGTGCCTGCCACGTTCAATTCGTTCGCCGGGAAACGGTACGTTGCCTTCGAAGGAACGATTATTGAGACGCTGCTGATCAATCGGCTGAACGGAACGTTCTCCGGACCCGTGAATTGTCTAGTGACAACCGACGTCTATTCCCATGACCGCCAACACGTCCTCATTCCCGCCGGAACGAAGTTATTCGGGGAAACGAAGAAGGTCGAAGCTCTCGGGCAGCAGCGACTGGCGGTATTTTTCCATCGCCTGGTTATGCCCGATGGCTTCTCGGTCAACCTCGACGAATTCAAGGGGCTAAATCAGATTGGCGAAACCGCTCTTCGCGACAAGGTGAACAACCACTACCTGCAGATCTTTGGGGCGTCTCTTGCCGTGGGGATACTCGGCGGAATCGCCGAAGCCGGGACGGGCAATACCTTCAGCAATTCGCCGTTCGATCAGGCACGCGCTGGTTTCGGTTCGAGCCTTGCCAGCTCATCCATGCAAATCCTAGACCGTTTCCTGAACATCCTGCCGACGGTAACCATCCGCGAAGGCAATCGCGTGAAGGTATATCTATCAGGAGATTTGCTACTACCAGACTACGTCCAGCACACCATGCAACCTGATCTGTAAATGGCTGTAGTGCCAACGTCAAGGCAGCATTTCCTGCACCCCATTCGTAGCAAGTCCATGCATTGCCAGTTGAAAGGAGAAACACTCGAATGAAACGCATTACGAAGAAAGCAACGGCGACCGCTGTGATCGCCGCAATCCTCATACTCCCTGCCGTTTCCCGCGCTCAATTCGGGTTGGGAGGAATCGTCTACGACCCAACGAACTATGCCAACGCCCTCCTTCGTTACAACCAACTCGTGCAGCAACTTGCGCAGCTCAGACAGACCTATCAGCAGGTCCTGAACCAATACAACCTCGCACTGCAGATGTCGAGAAACCTCGAAAACATGCCTGCCCGTTACCGTGCGACATTCTCTCAATGGCGAAATTTCTCTGCCAATGACCTCTATGGAAACACATCGGCCTGGGTAGGTGCCGCAAACGGATCAGGAGCTCAGAGTGTTGCGCCTGCTTACCAGTTGGCAACCATTCCACTGCTGACTTTCAGCCAAGCGGACCTCAGCGTGATTAATCCGACCGATGCCGGCAATCTCCGGTCCGCCTATGCCTCACTCGAACTCGCGGATGGTGCGAACGTGTCCGCGCTTACGACCGTGGGCAACATCCGCGGCAACGCCCAAACCGTCCAGCAGCAGATCGCGAATCTCGAGCAGGACTCGCTTTCCAGCGACCCGTCCCTGAATACCGAGGTCGGCGTGCTGAACAAGATCAACGCCTCAAACGTGCTGTCCCTCCGCACGCTCCAGGATGCCAACAACCTCCGAGTTGCCGCCCTCGAGCAGCAAATCCTCCAAGCTAAGCACCAGCGCGACAGCGACGCAGCCAACCTCAACTACGCCATTGAAATGCGACAGCAAATCACCCAGAACCTAACACCATTCAATAGCAACCTGACGCAAAGCATTACCAGCTATCGTCTGCCGTAAGTTGGCTCGTAGGACCCGGAAACTGAACCCCAGGAGATGCGATGAACTTCTTTGATGCCGTACTCCAAGCCGTCAATACGCTCGTCCAGCAGAACCTGGGCATCTTCGATGGCATGGGGCAGAACCTGTTCCGCGCCTTCGCCACCATCCTGGTCGCCTGGTACGGCATCAAGGCTGGGCTCGCCGCAGGTGAGCATCGCGGTGGATTCCATTTCGCCAACTTTGTAAGCCTGGTCCTGATGATTAGTTTTGGCTTCGCCATGGTGAACTACTACGACACGCCAATCCCCGGCTTTGGCCGTGATTTTCACCATCTGATTACGGACGAAGCTGCGTACCTCTCGAACCAGATTGGCCAGGCTAACGCGCAGCGAATCGCGGATGACACGAGCTATGTTTTGAATAATCTTGAAGCGCCGGGAATCACCCAACCGATTGCGACGTTTCTTTATGCCCTGTTGTGGCTCGCCGCGGTCGTTACCGAAGCTCTGGCCCTTATCATTGTCGCGTTCGGCCTGGTCGCAACCGCCCTCTGCATCTTACTCGGGCCTGTCTTTATTCCCTTCTTTATCGTCCCGCAAATGGACTGGCTGTTCTGGGGCTGGCTAAAGGCGTTTATCCAATATTCCTTTTATCAGGTGGTCGCCGCGGGAGTGCTGTACATCGTCAGCCAGTTCACCTACGGCATTATCCATGCCCAGATTACGGGTCTGATGTCAGCGACTGACTTGTTGCGGATCTCGCCTGTCTTGCTCGTCACCTACATTGCGGCGATCTACGCCATCGTCAAAGTGCCAACGCTTACGAGCCATATCTTCACCGGCACGACGGGTGTGTCGTCTGTCGCGTTGTTCGATCGGGTTGCGGTGGCATTAGCAGGTGGGGCATGAAGAACGACACCACGTTTAATGAGGCCAAGCAGTTTTATCTCGAGCAGTACGCTTCCGCCATTGTCACCGGCGGATATCTGAAAGTAGCCGTCGCTGTGCTCTCGCTCGTTGTCCTGGGCCTCGTGCTCCTAAATCTGAAAGTCGTTCGGACCCTCGAGCATTTCAGGCCTCTGGTCATCCGCATTGACGAGCTCGGGCGGGCGCAGGCGGTCGGCTATGAAAGCCTTTCTTACAAGCCCGAATACAAAGAGACCAAGTATTTCCTGACTCGCTTTTGCCAACTCTATTATCGGCGGAACCATTCGACCATCAACGATGATTTCAGTCAGGCGATGTACTTTCTCGACGGAAAGCTGGCCAGTGACACGATCCAGGAGTTCAAACAGAAAGGCACCATCAGGGCATTTCTCGGCGACAGTCTCGCTCCCGAACACGATATCGACGTGCAACAGGTCGTTATCGAACCGATGGACAAGGCGCCCTACAAGGCTACGGTTGATTTCTTCGAGATCGAATATTCGCCCGTCGATCATTCCGTCGCAAAACGGAAACTCTATACGGCGAGTTTCCTCTTCGCGTTCAGAGACAGGGTCCCAAACGAAGAGATTCTGACCAATCCACTGGGTCTCGCGATCACCTACTTCCGTGAAGACGAGGCCTTCAGCAAATGATCCGGACTTCCCTATTTGCCACCACCACGTTATTGGTTCTGGTGCTGTTTGGTCTCATGAAACGACTCGCTTTCCTTGCGCCAGCAAAACGGGCTCTCTTCTCGCACTGTGGCGCCGGCATGGTGGTTTTCATCGCCCTCCTCGGGTTGAACCTCTTTGGTGCCATTCTCGTGATCAACCGAAAACTCCTGCTGAAGGACACGGGCAGAAAGCTCTCCCATTTTGATAACCAGCTGCAAGCGGAAGGCCCTCGAGCCCTCCCGCCATTTCTCGCGGAGGGACGGTAACGATGGGCCGGTGGGACATTCTTGACGGTGATAACCGGCGTAACGCCGAGGGGAGACAATCACCAGAAGAACCCAGGCAACAGCCCATCGCCACGGATGTTTCCGTCGGTCGGGGGCCGGCAGAAGGATCGCCCACAACCTCGCAGGGAAGGACTGAGCGGAACGTTGAGCTCTCGGCAGAACGGTCACCGGACCAGAGGATCCCCTACCGGCATAAGGACAAAACGTACTCTTTGCGCGGCTCAGAGGTCGCCGCCATGACGGACATCGGCAGGTTCCGCACGGTAGACGTTCGTGACCTCTCCCGTTTCGCCTATGGCGACGATGAGGGTCGGATGAAGCGGGACATGGACAATCTGCGGGAGCAGGGGTTAGTGGAAGAAAAGACTCTCCTTCGCGCCCACAAGCGCTCTCGCAAGGTCGTCACGCTGACGGAACAAGGCTACCGGATTGCCAGGAAAGCGAGTGGTCTTCCGAAGGGTCAACGGTTGTACCACGGCTTCGTAAAGGCGCGCGAAACGAACCATGACGCCGACCTGTACAAGGTCTACCAGCAGGCCGCGAGAGAGGTCCGGGAGAAGGGCGGTAAACCCCTCAAGATCCGCCTCGATTTCGAGCTGAAAGCGATGGTGCAGCGCGAGAGACATGCCAGCAAGGGTCTATCAGAAGAGGAGCGACGGGACCGGCTGCAAAGGCTTGCCCAGGAGCAAGGACTCACCCTCAGCGGTGCAACAGTCCATGTACCCGACATCCAGTTGGAATATGAAACACGAGAGCAGCAGCTCGAGCGGGCAAACCTGGAGCTGGTCTCTGAGAACTATCGAAGAGATGGCATTCGAAGCAAGGCTGAATCGGGCTTCACCCTCTATGCGCGTGGCGGCGATACCGCACGAGTGCGCCGGGCGCTTCAGGACACTCACACGGTTGAGAGGATTCTGAGTATATGAATCCTCCAAAGGAACACCTCAACAACCTAGTCCGCGCCGGCTACACGCCGGAAGAAGCCCTGTTCCTTTATATCGTGGCGACCCACTCCGGATACTTCACGCACCGCCAGTTTCTCAAGTTCTCGGATGGGAAGCCCGGCAAGCACTCACAGAGCTTCTTGACCAAGCTCCAGACGCAGGAACATGCGAGCTACCACGCCTACCAGGGCAAGAGTCGCGTGTACCACGTCTTCTCGCGGACTGTCTTCAAGGCCATCGAGCGCGAGGATCTTCGGACGCGCCGGCGGCACCACCTCGACTACATCAAGACGCGGCTGATTACGCTGGATTTTGTGCTTTCGAATCTAGACTATGACTACCTCGAAACAGAGGCCGAGAAGGTCCCTTTCTTCGAGACGGTCATGAAGGTGAGCGGGGATCTCTTGCCGTCACGGGTGTACGCGTCAAAGGTTTCGACGAGCAAGACCACGCGCTATTTCGTCGACCGCTTCCCTATCTTTGTAAAGAAAACTCCATCAGGTTCGCCCCTGGTCACATTCACCTATGTTGACGCAGGATCTCCGACGCTCAAAGGGTTCATCACGCACCTGGAGGCTTACGAGGCCATATTGCGGTCCCTTCCGCGATTCGAATTCATCTACCTTGCTCCCTCCGATCGTTTGTTCAAAGCAGCGGAAGCAGAGTTCTCCCGCATCGTCCTGGGGCGGTTTGCCGGCAATTCGGGTGAAGGACTACTCCGGTACTTTCGCGTCCGGAGCGCCTGGGAAACAAGGCAGCGGGTAGCCGCGGCAGACGTCGTGTTCTTGAACGAAGCAAAGCGTCAGTTCCATGGCAAGGCCTTCGAGACTCTGTTCCAGAAATGGGTTGCGGGTTCGCTGAACGACGGAGAAGTCAGTCGTTCTGCGACTTGTTCTGCACACCTGGTTTTGTCGACATTTCGAGCACAGAAATGTGGCGATTCACTGGCGGTTTTTTATCCTGCAAGCGAGGAGTGGGGTGAAAGATCACCG
>Ga0181526_10000657_pt1 | contig 35767 bp, 30 predicted proteins | sample PEATcosm2014_Bin_35_FD_119750 | JGI IMG/M metagenome (GOLD analysis project Ga0181526, IMG submission 119750) | Peatland microbial communities from MTU Mesocosm Facility, Houghton, MI, USA - PEATcosm2014_Bin06_30_metaG | ecosystem: Environmental > Terrestrial > Soil > Wetlands > Peat | place...
CGGGACCGGTAGCCTGATCCCGGGTCTGGAGAAGGCGCTGGAGGGCAAGAGCGCCGGCGACAAATTGCAGGTTACGGTCTCGCCCGAGGAGGGATATGGCACGCGTGACGAGGGCCTGGTGCAGGCCGTGCCGCGGTCGGCTTTTCGGGGGGTGCCCAATGGGGCCGTGGGAATGCAGTTCCGGACGGGGGGGGGGGGGGGCGGGGGGGGGGGGGCCCCCGGGGGGGGTTTGGGGGTCGAGGAGGAGGGGGGGGGGGGGGGGGGGGGGCGCCGGGGGGACCGGGGGCGAGGAGAGGGGGGGGGGGGGGGCCATCGGCGGCGCGGTCGGTCGGGCGGCCGGCTTGGAGAACGAGACCTTGGGGGCTCCCGAGGGCGCCGGGGCAACCGGGTTTGAGACCCCGGGGGGCCGCGTCGGCCTCGAGGGCGGCGGTGCCGGCGCCGCGCCGGGCTCGACCGACAGGGAAGGCCTGATGCGGGCGGGGGCGGCTGGCCGGGAAACGGGCTCGGCCGGCGCCGCCGGCTCGGGCTCCGCCTCGGGGACGGGCTCCGGCTCGGGCTTCTCCGCGGGAGCCTCGGCCTCGGCCCAAGACGGCATCCAGGCGCCCCCGCCCCGCAGCTGGGCCCCGAGCAGGCCGATGAGCCCGGCCGACGCCGCGGTGAACGAGGCCTCGACGCCGTCGTCGGCGAACTTGACCCCGAGCTCGCCGGCGAGCCTTCCAAGGCCCGCCTCCCACGGGGAGGTTCCCGCCGCCGCGGCGACGTCCCTGACAAACCAGGACTGCTTGCCGGTCAGGCCGAGGCACGCGAGCGCGGGCGGGGCCTCCGTCTTCGGGAGCAGGCCGAGGGCCTGCTTGACGGCCGGTCCGATGATCGCGGCGACCTTGGGGCCGGGCTCGGTGAAGTCGTACGCCTCGTTGAAGAACAGTCGCGCTCCCGCGCCCCGGAACTTGAGCCTGAGCGTGGCCTGCACCGCCTCAAAGATCGACTCCAGGCCGACGGTGCACGGGGCCGCGCCCTGGACTCCGCCCTCCGTGACGAGGATCACGCTGGAGCGCTCGCTCCCCAGGTCCCAGAGGGCCACGGCGCCGCCGCCCGCCAGGCGCAGCGCGGCCGAGGCCGCGCTGACGTGGGCGAAGGCGGCCGGCCCGGCTCCGTCCGACTCGACCTTCAGGTTCGCGAGCGCCTCCGACACGCGCTCCAGCGAGGCGCTTGGCGAGAATGCCATGACCCACCTGTCTGTGCCGTCGGGGGTGACCGCGCCCCCGTCGGCCGCGCCGCACGCCGCGTAGGCGAACTCGGCGCCCGCTCCGCCCAGGTCCGCGGCGGCGATCGCCCCCAGGGCCTCGCCCGTGCGGTCGAGCATCGCCTCGGTGTCGGTCGAGACGCGCCAGCCGGCCGCATCGGGCCAGATGAAGGCGTCGGCCCTCAGCCCGGCGGTCTTCCACTCCGGGGCGACTGCGCCGAGGAGGGCCTCGACCGCGGGCCTGTTCTCCAGAACGCACTCGCCGCCCGCCTCGACCGTGCCCCCCGTCGCACGCAGCGCGTGGAGCGAGTGGTGGGTGAGTTCAACGACGATCCGGGCTTCTTCGTCCTTGGGCATGCGTGACAATCAACAGGGGGCCATCGGTTGTCTCTCAGGTCCTGACGAAGTTCTTCATGTTCTCCTGCAGCTGGCGGTGGCGCTCCTCGTACATGACCTCCTTGGCGGCGAGGGCGGCGAGCTGCCCCTCCATCTTCGCGCGCTGCTCCGACAGCTGCGCCTCGGTGCGCGCGAGCGCGGTCGCGCTCGCCTGGAGCTTGGCTCGCTCGGCCTCGAGGCCCGCCTCCTTCCGGTGGACCTCGGCCTCGCGGGCCTTCACGCCGGCCTCGATCTCGCTGCGGATGGTGACGAGCTTGGCGCGCAGGTCGGCCAGGGCCTTCGCCTCGGCCTTGAGCTTCGCCTGGCCCGCCTCGGCCTCGCGCGCGAAGGCGGCCCGCTCGGCCTCGAATGCGGCGCGGTCGCTGGCAAGCTGCGCCTTCGCGGCCTCCACCGCGGCCTTCTCGGACGGGCTCTCCTCCGGCGGCGCCGGCGAGGCCTTCGCAAAGTCGCCCTTCAGCCTCGCCAGCTTCGCCTCCAGCTGGGCGCACTCGGCCTCGAGATCCTTCAGGCGCTTCGCCGCGTCGGACTGGAGCGCCCGCGATATCGATGACGCCGCCTTGGCCGCCGCGGCCGACGCGGCGATCTCGGCCTCGAGCGCCGCGCGGTCCTTCTCGAGCTTGGCCTGAAGCAGGGCCGCGTTGGCCTCGCGCCGCTCAAGCGCCTCCTCGCGTTCGGCGGGGGTCATGCGGGGAAGGCCGCACCCGGGCGGTCCGGTCCGGACCGCCGCGCAAGGCCGGCGGGAATGAGTTTAACTGGCGCCATTTTTCTCCAAGATTGCCGCGCTGTTCGCGCCCGGGAAGATTCCCCGTTCCCGCCTCCCGTGTCAAATCGCATGGAGGGCCGACTTGGAGACCGCGAGGGCCGCCTCCTTGACCGCCTCTCCCATCGTGGGGTGCGCGTGGATCGTCCGGCCGAGATCCTCGGCGCTGCCGCCGTATTCCATGTGGGCGACGACCTCCGAGATGAGCTCGCCGGCGCCCCGGCCGATGATCTGGGCCCCGAGAATCCGGTCCGTCCCGGAATCGGCCACGATCTTCACGAATCCGTCGGTCGAGTCGTTGGCGATCGCGCGCCCGTTGGCCGCGAAGCTGAACTTGCCGACATTCACATTGATCCCCTTCGCCCTGGCCGCGTCCTCGCCGATGCCGACGCTGGCGAGCTCGGGGTCCGTGTAGACGACCGCGGGGACAAGGTCCCAGTCCACGTGGCCGGCTTTCCCGGCGATCCACTCGGCCACAGCGACCCCGTCCTCCTCCGCCTTGTGCGCGAGCATGGGCCCGGCGACGACGTCGCCGAGCGCCCATATGCCGGCGACGCCGGTCCTCAGGCGGCCGTCCACCCGGACCCGGCCCCTCTCGTCGAGCGCGACGCCGGCCTTCTCAAGGCCGAGGCCCTCCGTGTACGGCCGGCGCCCGACGGCGACGAGGACCTTGTCGGCCGGGAACTCCATGGCCTTGCCGTCGCGCTCCGCCGTCAGGACCGTCCCGGCTGCGCCGGTCCGCAGCCCGGTGACGCTGGCCCCGGTCTCGATCCGCAGGCCCTGCTTCTGGAGGAGGCGCGCGAATGCCCGCACGATGTCGTCGTCGAAGGCCGCGACGATCTTGGGGAGGAACTCGACCACTGTGACCTCGCTGCCGAGCCTCGCCCAGACCGAGCCAAGCTCGAGCCCGATGGCGCCGCCCCCGACGACCACGAGCCTTTTGGGAGGCCTCTCGAACGCGATCGCCTCGTCGCTCGAGACGACCGTTTCTCCGTCGAATTTCATGAAGGGCAGTTCCACCGGCGCGGATCCGGTCGCGATGACGAAGTTCCTCGCGGTGACGGGGGTGGTCCCCGCCTCGCCCCGGACCGACAGGGCCGTGGGCGACGTGAACGAGGCCGTGCCGGTGAGGACGGCGACCTTGCGCGCCTTGGCGAGGGCCGCCACGCCCCCGACGAGCCTCGACACCACGGCGTCCTTGCGCCTGAGGAGGGCGGCCACGTCGGCGGAGACCTCGCCCGTCCGGATTCCATGCTCCGCCGCGTGGTCGCGGGCGAACACGAGCTGCTCGGTCGAGTGGAGGAGCGCCTTGCTCGGGATGCAGCCCACGTTGAGGCAGGTGCCGCCGAGGGTCGGGCGCCTGTCCACGAGAGCCACCCTGAGGCCGAGCTGCGCCGCGCGAAACGCGCAGACATAGCCCCCGGGGCCGGCCCCGATCACCACCACGTCATACGGGTCCATGGACGGGACGCGGGGTCAGAGCCCCAGGAGGAGGCGGGACGGGTCCTCGATCTCCTGCTTCACCTTGACCAGGAACGTCACGGCCTCGCGGCCGTCGATCACGCGGTGGTCGTAGGTGAGCGCCACGTACATCATCGGGCGGATGACGACCTGCCCCGCGATGGCGACCGGCCGGTCGTTGATCGCGTGCATCCCGAGGATCGCGCTCTGCGGCGGATTGATGATCGGCGTGGACAGGAGGGAGCCGAACGTGCCCCCGTTCGTGATCGTGAATGTCCCGCCCTCGAGGTCGGCGAGCGTCACCTTGCCCTCGCGGGCGCGGGCCGCGATCTCGGCGATGGCCTTCTCGACGCCGGCCATGTCGAGGCCGTCGCAGCCGCGGATGACCGGGACCATGAGGCCCTTCTCCGTCGAGACGGCCACCCCGATGTCGTAGAAGTTGTTCAGGACCAGGGTGTCCCCCTCCAGCTGCGAGTTGATGGACGGCACCTCCTTGAGCGCCTGGACCACCGCCTTCACGAAGAAGGACATGAAGCCAAGCTTGAGGCCGTTCCTCTTGACGAAGTCCTCCTGGTACTTGGCGCGCAGCGCCATCACCTCGGCCATGTTGACCTCGTTGAAGGTGGTCAGGAGCGCGGCGCCGTGCTGGGCCGAGACCAGGCGCTCCGCGATCCGCTGGCGAAGCGGCGATAATTTCCTGCGGGTCTGGCGCTCCCCGGGGGAGGCGGCCGCCGGGGGCTGCGCCGCCGGCGCAGCCGGCGGACGGGCGGGTGAAACGGGCGCGGCGGACGCCAAGAGGATGTCTCCCTTTGTGACGCGGCCGGCCTTGCCCGTGCCCGCGACCGACGCCGGGTCGATGCCCGTCTCCCCGGCGACGCGGCGGACCGCCGGTGAGAGAATCGCCGCCGCCGGCTGGGGCGCGGCCGTGGGCGCGGGCGCCGGGGAGGGCGCCGGAGCGGGCGGCGGGGCCGCGGGGGCCGGCGCCTGCCCGGGCGGGGGGGCAGCGGCGGCGCCCGTCTCTATAGTGGCGACAACCTGGCCGATCCTCACCTCCGCGCCGGCCGCGACCTTGAAGGTGATCACGCCCGCGGCCTCGGCGTTGCCCTCCGACGTGATCTTGTCCGTCTCGAGCTCGAAAAGGGGCTGGTCCCGCTTCACGGTGTCGCCGTCCTTCACGTGCCATTTTGCGAGGATGCCGGTGCTGATCGACTCGCCCATGGGCGGTATCTTTACTTCGAGGGGCATGGTCAGAGCTTGAAGGCGTCCTTGAGCAGGCCCGCGAGCTCAATCTTGTGCAGGGCCAGGGAGCCGACCGCGGGCGCGGCCGACGCGTCGCGGCCCGCGTAGGCCGGCATCCTCCCGAATATCCTCTCGAGCTGCGGCGCGATCCACGACCAGGCGCCCATGTTCTGGGACTCCTCCTGGCACCAGACCAGGCGCGCGCCCGCGCTGGCGCCGGCGATCGCGGCGAGGCGCTCCGCGTGGAGGGGGTAGAGCTGCTCCACCCGGACGATCGCCGTGTCGCTGAGCGCGTTTTTCGCGCGGTAGTCGCACAGGTCGTAGTACACCTTGCCCGTGCACAGGATCAGGCGGCCGGGGTTCTCCAGGGCGGGGCGCTCCTCGAGGATCTCCTGGAAGGCGCCCGACGTGAAATCCGGGATCCGGGAGACGGCCGCCGGGTGCCTCAGGAGCGACTTCGGCGACATGATGACCAGCGGCTTGCGGAAATCCCGGCGGACCTGGCGGCGCAGGAGGTGGAAGTACTGCGCCGGCGTCGTCACGTTCGCGACCTGGATGTTGTCCTCGGCGCACGCCTGCAGGAAGCGCTCGAGGCGCGCCGAGGAGTGCTCCGACCCCTGGCCCTCGTAGCCGTGGGGGAGGAGCAGGACTATGCCGCAGGTGCGCTGCCACTTCGACTCGCCGCTGACGATGAACTGGTCGATCACGACCTGGGCCCCGTTCGCGAAGTCCCCGAACTGCGCCTCCCAGAGGCAGAGCATGTCGGGGTAGTCCATGCAGTAGCCGTAGTCGAACCCGAGCACGGCCGCCTCCGACAGGAGCGAATTGTAGACGCAGAAGTGGGCCTGCCTCGGGTCGAGGTTCTTCAGCGGCGTGTACTTCGCGCCGGTGTCGATGTCCGCGAGGACCGCGTGCCGGTGGCTGAACGTCCCGCGCTCGCAGTCCTGCCCGCTCAGGCGGACGGGCGTGCCCTCGACGAGGAGCGAGCCGAACGCGAGCGCCTCGCCGAAGCCCCAGTCCACGGGACCGCCCGCGGCGTGGGCGCTGACCCGGGCGTCCAGGAGGCGCCGGATCTTGGGGTTGAGCTTGAAGGTCGCCGGCACCGTCGTCAGGCCGCGCACGATGTTCGCAATCTCCTCCTGCGGCACGCCGGTCTCGACCGGCGTGTGGTGGTACTCCGGCTGGAAGACCGCGGTCGACCCGCGGAACGCGTCCCCGGGGCCGGCCCGCTTCGCGGCCTTGGCCGCCTCGCGCTCCTTGGCCTTGGCGAGGTTCGCCTCCAGCGAGGCCGAGTACTCCGCCTTGATCGCGTCGCCCTGCGCGGACGTGATCGAGCCGTCCGCGACGAGCTTCTCCGTGTAGAGGAGGGACACCTGGGGATGGGCCGAGATCGTGCGGTAGAGCATCGGCTGCGTGAAGGACGGCTCGTCGGACTCGTTGTGCCCCTGGCGCCGGAAGCAGTACATGTCGACGAAGACGTCGCGCTTCCAGCGCACGCGGAAGTCGAGGGCGAGCTGGGAGACCATGCAGACCGCCTCGGGATCGTCGCCGTTCACGTGGAAGACCGGCGCCTCGATCATCTTCGCCACGTCGGTGCAGTAGCGCGTCGAGCGGGCGTCGCTCGGGTCGGTCGTGAAGCCGATCTGGTTGTTGATGACGAAGTGGACCGTGCCCCCGGTCTTGTAGCCGGGCAGCTGCGAGAAGTTGAGCGTCTCGGCGACGATCCCCTGGCCCGCGATCGCCGCGTCGCCGTGGATGAGGAGCGCAAGGACCCGACGGCGCTCGTCGGAGTCGCCCCGGATCCGCTGGCGCGCCCGCGTCTTGCCCTCGACGACCGGGTCCACCGCCTCGAGGTGGGAGGGGTTGGCCGCGAGGCGCACCTCGACCATCCTGCCCGAGGTCGTCGTCAGGACCGACTCGTAGCCGAGGTGGTACTTCACGTCGCCGTCGCCCTCGACCGTGTCGGGGATGTAGTTCTCCGAGAACTGCTCGAAGAGCTGGTCGAACGACTTGCGCATCAGGGTGCAGAGCACGTTGAGCCGGCCGCGGTGGGCCATGCCCATCACGACCTCCTCGACGCCCGCGTCGGGGCAGTGGTCGATGACGGCGCCGAGGGCGGCGATGATCGTCTCGCCGCCCTCCAGGGAGAAGCGCTTCTGGCCGACGTACTTCGTGTGCAGGAATTTCTCGAAGAGCTCGGCCTTGTGCACCCGGCGCAGGATCCTGACCTTGAGCGGGCGCGCGAACACGGGCTTCAGGCGCGTCGACTCGATCCGCTCCTGCAGCCAGAGCCTGCAGTCCTGGTCCTGGATGTGCGTGTACTCGACCCCGACGTGGCCGCAGTAGGTCTGGGTCAGGGAGGCTATGATGTCGCGCAGCCGCATCTGGCCGCCCCCGAGGTAGGTGCCGACGTCGAAGGACGTGTCGAGGTCGGCCTCGCCAAGCTGGAACTGGCCGAGGGCGAGCTTGGGGGTCGGCGCCGGCGGCCCGCTCAGGGGGTCGAGGTGCGCCTGCAGGTGGCCGATCGCGCGGTAGGCGGCTATCAGGTAGTGGACGTGCGACTGCTTGAGGCTGTCGATGATCGGGGCCCCCTGGGCCTGGCCCTCCAGGGCCGCGCTTATCGGGCCGCCGTTGCTTCCGAGCGAGAATCCCTGGAAGAACGCGCGCCACGTGGGATCCACCCCGTCCGGGTTGTCGAGCCACACGCGGTAGGCCGCCTCAATGACGTCGGCGTTGGCGCGCGTGGGGAGGGTCGTTGAGGGCATGGTATGGGCTGCGCGGTAAGGGGGCCTTATAGGGAGGGTTTGGCCCACGATTGCACGGGGCCCATGCCAACTCAAGCCCGAGGGGGTGAATCGGCGCGGGTTGCAATAGCGCTTCACAACGGGGGCGCGTGCATTAGGCTGGATTCTTAGAAGCTGTGGAAGAGCTGATCAAAGAAGCCCTTATAGCCCTCCTCGACGGCGTGAAGCGCGCCGACGGCGACGCCATCGCCGCCCAGATGGCGCGGCTGGACGGCTACCTCGGGGAGGCCCGCGGCGCCCTCCATCCCCAGCTTGTCCATTTTCTCGAACGAAGGAGCTACCCCAAGGCCCTCATGTTTCTTGGCGGGGAATCCGACATCCCGGCGGGATCGTGCGGGGGGAGGCCCTGAGCCGTGCCTGACAGGATTCCCACGCAGGGGGGCCAGGGGCTGGGGCACAACCCGTTTGCGGGCCTGGACGCCGCGGGCCTCAGGCAGGCGCCCGCGGCGGTCCCCGGTCAGCCGCCCCGGCCGGCCGCGGCGGCAAGAAACCGGGGCCGTGTCGACATCACGCGCGAGACGGGCGGAAGGGGCGGCAAGACCGTCACGGTGGTCGACGGGTTCACCGGCATCGGCCTTGCGGAGAAGGAGGCGCTGGCCGGGAAAATGAGGGCCGCCTGCGGCTGCGGCGGGACCGTCAAGATGGGGCGGATCGAGATCCAGGGGGACCAGCGGGAAATGGTCGCGAGGATCCTCGCCGAGGCGGGATTTCGGCCGGTGTTCGCGGGCGGCTAGGCGCTAAGCCGCCAGACCGGCCGCGAGCGCGAGGGCGCTCTTCGCGCGGTTCAGGATGTAGAGGTGGTAGCCCGGGGCGCCGCGGGAGAGGAGGTCGCGGATCTGCGCGAGAGCCCAGTCGATCCCGACCGCCTCGACGATTTCCGGGGCCTCGCCGGCGGCCTCGAGCCGGCGCTGGAGTTTCGCCGGGAGGGATGTCCCGCACATCGAGCTGAACCGCTGGATCTGCTTAAGCGACAAGACCGGCATGATCCCCGGGACAATGGGGACCCTGATGCCCGCCTTCTCGCAGCGCCCGACAAACCGGTAGTAGGCGTCGTTGTCCAGGAAGAGCTGCGTCGTCACGAACGCCGCGCCCGCGTCCACCTTGCGCTTCAGGTTCCTGAGGTCCGCCTCCTCGCTCGGCGCCTCGGGGTGCTTCTCGGGATAGCCGCCGACTCCCAGGCAGAAATCCGGGTGCCGCGCCCTGAGGAGGCCGACGAGCTCGTTGGCGTAACGGAGCCCGTCGGCGGCCGGCCTGAACTCCGCCATTCCCTTCGGGGGGTCGCCGCGCAGGGCCATGATGTTGCGGAAGCCGTCGGCGTGGATCCTGTCGGCGATCTCCTCCAGCTCCGCCCGGGAATGGCCCACGCAGGTGAGGTGGGGCATGACCGTGTAGGCGAATTCGGACCGGAGGAGGGCGCTCACCTGCGCGGTGCGCTGCCGGGTGCTCCCGCCCGCCCCGTACGTGACCGAGACAAAGTCCGGCGAGATCGACTTCAGTGCGGCCGCCGTCTGCCGGAGCGCCTCGACGCCGGCATCGTCCTTGGGCGGGAAAAACTCTATCGAGCGCAGCGGGCGTCGCTGCGCGAAGAGTTCGGAGAGGGGACGATCGGCTAGAATCACATATCAACGCATCATGAAATATTGATATGTGTAAAGGAGATTTCGACCAGGCAGCCGTCACGAGGAGATTCCCACTACCAATGATATACTAATTTGTTCTAAATTAGTAATTGGTTAGTAATTTCGGAAACCATTATGAAACATCAGGAAGCGATCTTTCGAACGGACTCTTCAAAGTAGGCAAGACGGCCCCGAAATCCAGGAGTACTTGCTCCGAAGGGATAATTATCCCCGTTTCTTTGCAACTGGTCTTTTCCGTCGGGGTTGATTTGTGACAGCCGGTCCCTCGCCCCGATCCTTGGCAGTCTCGTAGCCTCCAGAGGGTTCCCCGACGCAAAGAACCCTTTCCCCGGTATTTCGTGCGAAATGGGCGGCCTTGAGCGTTAAGCCGAACTCCTCGAGCGTCCGGGCCAGCTTATGGGACTCGCCCACATCGAGTTCCGTTCCCCTGCTAAGCTTTGTTGCGAGGGTTTGCCCCGGAATGCCCGACAATTCCGCCAACCTCGAAATCTTGATGACATCGGACAATGCCTGGAGTTCGCGGACCGAGACCGGAAGTTCGGGATTTGGCCTTGGGAATTCAAGTTTTTCCTCTGCGTAGGCTTCCTTGAGCACGGCAAAGGTTTCCTCGAGGTTCGATATTGCCTCGGCTTGGGTTGCGCCGTCGGCTGCGCACGTGAGGATTTCCGGGATCTCCGCCACGAAATATTCTGCGCGGCTATCCCAGTAGATATGGATGTCGTAGTCCTTGATGGTGGCAACGTCGGGCATGGATCGGCTTTGGGTCAGAGGTTGAACTGGATTATCGTCCGGCGAAGTTGCCTGATCTGGTACGCCTTCGCCTTTCCGCTGGATTCCGGCTGAAGGTTAAGGAGGGTGGGCACGCCGGGGCGTGTGAAAATGCGGTGGCTGCCTTTTGTGCGCAGATTCCAACCGCTTGCCTGAAGGTAGTGGACCACGTTAGCGAAGCGATGGCCATTATCTAGATCGGCGTTGAGAAGCGCGGCCTTGGTTTTCAGCGGATCGGACACTCATAAACATGTTATCAGAATAAATATTCAGTCAATATATAATGAATAAAATTTTATGCAACAGATTTCCGCGACTGACCTATCCGGCAGTCTCCGCATCAATCGCCGCAGGCTTGGGGTGAAAAAATGGATGCCCCGATCGCACCCCAAAGCGCGTCCCCGCCGACTTGGAACACATCGTTGTGCCCGCCCCCGAGAACCCGGTAGACGACCGCCTTTCGCTTGGCTGCTGCCGCGAGCTCGTCGGCCATCCCCGGCGGCACCAGGTTGTCGATTGTCCCGTGGGCGATGAAGATTGGGCATGTGACCCGGGGGATCTTCCCAATGTTGTCGAAACGCGACCTCACGATGAGGGACGTCGGCAGCCACGGGGCCAGCGAATGCGCGGCGGCGGGCAGGGTCGTGAATGCGCTGATGGTGACCAGGCGGTCGACCTTGCGGCGGCTGGCGAGGTCGATGGCCACGGCGGCCCCCATCGACCATCCGGCCGCCACGATCCGGTCGCGGTCGACGTCGGGGCGTGACAGGAGGTAGTCGTAGGCCGCGTCCGCCGTGGCGTAGAATCCCTTCTCGCTCGGCCGGCCCCCGCTCATGCCGTAGCCGGGGAAGTCCGGGATGAGCACATTCGCGCCGAGGCGCCGGAAGCGGTCGAACTCCGTGGCCATGTACGCGACGCACGCGCCGTTGCCATAGAAGAAGATCACCGTGGGCCGCTGCTCCGGGTGCGCGGCGGGACCGCCGTGGGCGTCCTGCGCGTGCCCGAACTGCGCGACGATGCCCGTCCCGTCGGTCGTTGCCAGGTGAACGAGCTCATAGCCGGGGCCGGGCGGTACGACCGTGTCGGGCCGGCCCTGGGTGGCGGCGCCCGGGTAGATCAGCATCGACTCCAGCGAGGCGCGGCCCTCGGCCACTCCCAAAAGGCACACGCTGGCTGCGGTCATCAGGAGTCTCCGTATCAACCATCCCATGTTCGAGAGCCGGGGCGGGGGCGGACGGCCTACTTTCCCTTGTCAGCCTCCAGGAGATCGTCCGGCTTCTGCGGCAGCCCGGTGAAGACGTAGTCGTCCACCTCGAAGGCGCGCCTTTTCATCAGGTCGTTGATGGCGGCCTTGGCGTCCGAGCTCGTGATCACCGCGAACACCGGGCCCGCCGGGATCGTGTCGAATTCCGGGACCGCGGGCTTCGCCTCGGCCTTCGTGTCCGTCAGCTTCCCGAGCGAGGCGAGCCCCTCCTTCGCGTCCGCGGCGGTTGCCTTGAGCCTCTTCTCCTCGGGCTTGCGGCCGAGCGAGATTGTGATCGTTCGTCCGTCGAAGGTTTTCAAGGTGACGGTCCTCATGTGCTGCGCGGCGGCGGCGGCCGCCGCGTCGCCCTTGTCGGCCGTGTCCGAGAAGCTGAGCGAGGTGAGCGACGTCAGGACGGGAGCCAGCTTGTCGGCGGATATCCGCTGGCCGGTCGGCGCGGTGCCGGTCGTCCACGGGGAGTCCTTCTTCGCCCGGCTGGCGACAACCGGCGCCCCGGATTCGAAGGGTATCTTGACCGACGCGATGTCGTCGGGCTTAAGGTCCAGGAGCCTGGTGTCGGCCCACGCCTTCGGATCGGTGTCGAGCCAGACGTGCAGCCCCGAGAAGAACGCCCTGGGCTCGTCGCCGAACCGGATGAACCTCCCGCTGCCCGAGTCCGGCTCGTTACCGATCACGAGGCGCCAGATCTCCCTGCCGGACGAGTCCCGGAACGCGATGGAGGAATCCTTGAAGCCGAGGTGCGCCAGGCGCTCCGGGTTCACCGTGACAAGCCGCTCGACCTTGGCCTCGTTCAGGTCCCGGGCCAGCTGCGAGATCTTCCCGGCGTCCGCGGGCAGGTTGTAGTAGCTGGCGTCGGTCCACGAGCCGCCCGGTCCCCGCGTGAGCTCGACCCTCTTGCCTTGGTCCTCGACCACGAGCCCCGCGGCCACGGCGGCCGTGTCGGGGTCCAGGAGGACGCGGCCCACCCGGGGGTCGGCGGGCGGCGCCGCCTTCGGCCGGTTGCCGAGGTAGGCCGCCGCCGAGAGCACGGCGAGGACGGCGACTGCGAGGATGAGCGTCCGGAGTTTCATCGCTGGATCGGGAAGACGCCCCCGGGGCCTAGCCCCTGCGCCTGCGGTAGAACCAGAGCCCGAAGCCGCAGACCAGGAGCGGGCTCGCCAGCAGGTTCGCGAGCAGCAGCCTGTTCTCCAGGGCGTCGATCCCCTGGCGCAGCGAGAGCCGGATCGCCCGGCGCTCGGCGCGCATCGACGCCTCCTGCTTCTGGAAGTCCTCTATGGCGCGGGTCGCCTCGGGCGAGGCGAGGAGCCTGCCGCCGTCGTCGCCCTTCTTGCCTTGGAGCTCCGCGAGCTTGGCCTGCACCTCGTTGATCCTGGCCTCGAGGGCGGTGAGCTTCTCCTTGTACTTCTCCTCGGCGTCGGCCTCCATCCGGCGCACCACGGTGAAGAGGCGCACCGAGTTTCCCTTCCCGCGGATCGAGATCAGGTCCCGGGAGCCCGCGAGGAAGTCGAGCGAGTTGGCCGCGAACGAGAGGTTGTCGTTGAAGGGCTCCGCCGCCGCCTGGCCCATGAAGTCGTACTTGTGGACGCTGTAGTCGTCGAACAGCCAGTCGGTGTCGGCGACGACGAGGAGGATGGACGGGGCCCTGGACTCCCGGAGCCAGTCCGGCGCCGGGGCCTTCGCCGCGGGCTTGGCGTCCGTCCCGGCCGGCGCCGGGGCGGCGGGGGGCCCGCCGGGAAACGCCGTCCTGAACCTGCCCGTGACGAGGGCGGCGATCGTCCTCTTGCCCGACGCGGTGATCTGCCGGGCGACGTCCTCGGGCTGCGCGAACTGGAGCGCCGCGGCCGCGATGAGCCCGGACCTCGCGGAGGTCTCGACGAGCGGCGTGAATGTCAGGCCGGAGCCCGGCTTGGGGGCTATGCAGCCCGCCTCGATGAAGAGCGCCGAGCCGAGCTGCGCCGTGGGGAGCGCCGTCGGGTTGAAATTGGCGGCGGTCAGGTCGAGCCACACCGGGTAGCGCATCGTCGAGTGGTCGGGCAGGACGACCTCCCGGGCGTTGTCCAGGTCGCCGACGACCATCTGGGGGTCGTAGGCCACGCCCCAGGCCCCGAGGAGGAGGGGGAGGTCGCTCGAGACGTTGGGCTGGGGCCCGCCCATCATGGCGTCCTGGCCGCCCTGGTGCCTGAAGTAGGCCGAGGACGGGTCCACGGCGAGGAACACCGGCCGGCCCCCGAGCAGGAACTGGTCGATCGCGAACTGCAGCCCCGGGGCGAGGTTCTCGGGGTGGATGACCGCCAGGACGTCGAGCCCCGCGGGCAGCTCGGTCGCCGCGGAGTCGACGGGCACGATGTCGTAGGTGTCGGACCATTCGCTGATGACGAACTGCGCGTCGGTCCCCTGCTGGCCCATCATGGGCATCCCCTGCGAGCCCTGGAGCGGCAGGCTCGTGATTAGCCCGAGCTTCTTCTTGTCCACCTGGCCGACCCCGTAGATGAGCTCGGAGACGTCGTACTCCAGGAACTGCTCCCGCTCGGGGTTCAGGGCGCCGATCACCTTCTGCTTGTCGGCCTGCGTGGCCACGAGGCCGAAGTAGAACTGCCCGCCGCCCGGGTCCGTCTGGGGCTCGATCCCGGCGGCCGTCGCCTTCTCCTCCTCGGGCGTGTCCGGCTCGGGGTCGATGACATTGAGCGTGACCTTCCCGGCCGACGCGCGCGCGTACTGGCGCAGCATCTCCTCCACGCGCGCCGCGTAGTTCTTGTACTCGACGAGCTGGCCGCTCGCGCCGCTCGAGAAGTAGAGGTCGAGGGTCGTCGGCTCCGTCACCTTGGCGAGGAGCGCCCGGGTGCCCGGCGAGAGCGTGTAGATCTTCTCCGCCGTGGCGTCGTAGCGGTACGGGATTACGGACGCCAGGTAGTTGGCGAGCACGAGGCCCACCAGGAGGAGGGCGATCGCCGCGGTCTTGGATGCGGATGACATGGCGGCTCGCGGGGGTCAGCGCTCGAGGGCGACCACGTTCAGGAAGAGCGTGAAGCCCATGAGCGAAAGGAAGAACATGACGTCCTTCGGGTCCACGATCCCCCGGGCCATGGGGCTGAAGTGGGTGATGAAGCTGAAGTTCGAGATCGTGTCGGCCACGCCGACGGGCAGGAAGCCCTGGAGGAAGCCCGTGAACCCGCTGTAGCCCAGGAAGACGAGCACGGCGCAGACGAGCAGGGAGACGACGAAGCTGATGACCTGGTTCCTGGTGAGCGCCGACGTGAGCGAGCACACGCCGAGGAACCCGCCGGCCATGAGGATCGCCCCCAGGTAGCTCGTCAGGACGACCCCCCAGTCGGGGCTTCCCAGGTAGCCGATCGTCACCGCCATCGGGAAGCTCAGGACCACGGCCAGGGCGAGGAACGCCCATCCCGCGAGGAACTTGCCGGCCACGGCCTCGAGGGTCGTCACCGGGAGCGTGAAGAGGAGCTCCGCCGTGCCCGACCTCTTCTCCTCGGACCAGAGCCTCATCCCGACGGACGGCACGATGAAGAGGAAGAGCCAGGGGTAGAACGCGAAGTAGGACTCCAGGCTCGCGACCCCGGACCTGAAGAAGCCGCCGAAGCGCGAGAAGGCGAGGGCCACCGAGATGAACAGGAACGAGACCAGGAACACGTAGGCGACCGGCGTGCGGAAGTAGCCGGCGAATTCCCGCTTGAAGATGGGGGCCACCTGTTTCACGCGTCGCTGTGGGTCAGGCTGCGGAAGATCTCGTCCATGCGGGCGCCGGCCTTTCGCGCGAGGAGCTGGCGGGGGGTCTCGTCGGCCACGATCCTGCCGCGCGAGATGATGATGACCCGCGTGCAGATGGCCTCGACCTCCTCCAGGATGTGGGTCGAGAGGACGACGGCCTTCTCGACGGCCATGTTCCTGATGAGCAGCCTCACCTCGTTCTTCTGGTTGGGGTCCAGGCCGTCGGTCGGCTCGTCCAGGATGAGGACCGGCGGGTCGTGGAGGAGCGCCTGGGCGAAGCCGACCCGCTGCTTGAATCCCTTCGAGAGGGTCTCGATCGTCTGGTTCCGCACGGAGGCGAGGTGGGTGAGCGTTATCGCGCGCTCGACGTGCGCCTGGCGCGCGGCGCGCGCGCGGAACCCGCGGACCTCCGCGATGAACCCCAGGAACTCGGCGACCGTCATCTCCGGGTAGGCGGGGGCGTTCTCGGGCAGGTACCCCATCCTGCGCTTCGCGGCGACGGGATCCGCGGCGACATCGATCCCCTCGACCCTGGCGGTGCCCTCGTCCGGCCTCAGGAAGCCGGTTATCATCTTCATGGTCGTGGACTTGCCCGCGCCGTTGGGCCCCAGGAACCCGAGGATCTCCCCGCGCCTGACCGAGAAACTCACGCCGTCGACCGCGCGCTTGGTGCCATACGCCTTAACCAGGCCTTTGACGTCTATCATGGGTTGTCGGAAATTGGGGAACGGGACGCGTGAAGCCCCGTTAGAAACGGACATAAGACCGCGAGTTCCCCCGGCCTTTCAAGATGAAACTGCGTCGGTGGCCGGGGAATCCCCGCGCTCGCGCTCCGTCTTGAGCCGGAGCTGCCCGCAGGCGGCGGCGATGTCGTGGCCCTTCTCGCGCCGCAGCGTGGCCGACACCCCGGCGCGCCCCAGGATGTCCGCGAAGGCGAGCTGGCGGACGGCGGACGGGCGCTTCCAGGGGAGGCCCCCGACCGCGTTGTACGGGATCAGGTTCACGTGGGCGTGCAGGTCGAGCGCGATGTCGCGCAGCCTGCGCGCCTGGTCGGGCGAGTCGTTCACGTCCTCGATGAGTATGAACTCGAGCGTCACCATGCGGCCGTGCCTCTCGGTGAAGGTCCGCACGGCCGGCAGGAGCTTCGCGAGCGGGTAGGCCTTGTTGACGGGCATGATCCTCGTTCGCACCTCGTCGGTGGCCCCGTGGAGCGATACCGCCAGCCGGAAGCCGAGCGGCTCCTCGGCAAGCCGGAGGATCTTGGGGACGAGCCCGGAGGTCGAGACGGTGATCCGGCGCGCGCCGAACCCGAGGCCCCAGGGTGCGTTCACGATCGTGAGCGCCCGGATGAGGGCGTCGTAGTTGGCGAGCGGCTCCCCCATGCCCATGACGACGATGTTGTCGAACGACGCCAGCTCGGAGCGCGCGCGCGGCGTGCGCGCGTCCTCGGCGTAGCACACCTGGAGGAGCTGGGCCACGATCTCGCCCGCGCTCATGTCGCGCCGCAGGCCCTCCAGGCCGCTCGCGCAGAACACGCACCCCATGGCGCACCCGACCTGGGTGGAGATGCAGATGGTCTTGCGCGAATGGTCGACGCCGACCCCGTCCTGGGGCGCGCGGATGATGACCGTCTCGATGAGCGAGCGGTCGCCCAGCTCGAGGAGCAGCTTGTCCGTCACGTCGGCCGAGTGCCGGTTGAGGACGAGGGAGGCGGGCATGAGGGTGTATGCGGACTCGAGCCAGGAGCGCAGGGCACCGGGCAGGTTTGTCATCTCGGCCCACGAGCGCGCCCGCTTCTTGTAGACCCAGTCGAGGACCTGCCGGGCGCGGAAGGGCTTCTCCCCCCGGCCGGCCAGGGCCGCGGTGAGCGAGTCGAGCGTCTCGCCCGTGAGCGCCGGCCTCTCAGGCGCGAACTTCATCGCGCGGGCGCACCGCCCTGTTCAGCGCGCTCACGATCGCCTTGATCGACGCGAGCTCGATGTTCGTGTCGACCCCGGCGCCGAAGTAGGCGCCACCGCGCTCCAGCTTGATCTGGATGTAGCTCACGGCCCTCGCCTCGGCGCCGGCGCCGAGCGAGTGCTCGGAATAGCTCACGACGCCGAACCTCGGGAGGTCCGTCGCCTCGAGCGAGCGCACGAAGGCGTCGATCGGCCCGTTGCCGGACCCGGCGAGCTTGAGCGGCTTGCCCTCGAGGACGATCCGGGCCTCGCACCTCACCTTCGAGTCGCGCTCCGACGTCTTGAAGTGCTCGAGCGCGACCGGCGAGGTGCGCCCCAGGTATTCCTTCTGGAACGCCTCCAGGATGTCCGCCGAGGAGAGCTCCGTCCCCTTCGCGTCGGCGAGGTCGTTCACGACCCTGCCGATCTCGCGGTGCATGAGCTTCGGCAGCTGGTAGCCGAACTCGTTCTCGAGCACGTAGGCGACCCCGCCCTTGCCCGACTGCGAGTTGATCCGGATGATCGCGCGGTAGCTCCGCCCGATGTCGGCGGGGTCGATCGGGATGTAGAGCACGTCCCAGGGCTTTCCCGGCTTCTGGTGGGCCAGGGATTTTTTAATTGCGTCCTGGTGGGAGCCGCTGAACGCCGTGAACACGAGCTCGCCCGCGTAGGGCAGGCGCGGGGGCACCTCGAGCTTGGTGCAGCGCTCGTAGACGTCCCGGATCGCGTTCAAGTCGCCCAGGTCCAGGCCCGGGTTGACGCCCTGCGTGTAGAGGTTGAGGGCCACCGTCACTATGTCCAGGTTCCCGGTCCTCTCCCCGTTGCCGAAAAGAGTCCCCTCGACGCGGTCGGCCCCGGCCAGGAGCGCAAGCTCGGTCGCGGCGACCCCGGTGCCCCTGTCGTTGTGCGTGTGGAGGGACACGATCGTCGAGGCGCGGCGCGTCAGGTGCCGGCACATCCACTCGATCTGGTCGGCGTGGACGTTGGGCGTCGCGTACTCGACGGTCGCGGGCAGGTTGAGTATGATCCTGTCCGAGGGCGTGGGGCCCCACGCGTCGGTCACCCGCTCGCAGATCTCGAGGGCGAAATCGAGCTCGGTGCTGGTGAAGCTCTCCGGAGAGTACTCGAGGCGCATGCGCGTGCCCGACGCGACGAGGTCCCGGCTGTCGCGCTTGACCTGCAGGACCGCGTTCACGGCGATCGCGGCGATCTCCTCCCTCGGGAGGTTGAAGACGTACTCGCGCTGGCGCGGCGAAGTGGAGTTGTAGAGGTGGAAGATCACGTTCCTGGCGCCCTTCACCGACTCGAGCGTGCGCGCGATCAGCTCCGCGCGGCACTGGCAGAGGACCTGGATCGCGACGTCGTCCGGGATGAGCCCTCCCTCGATGAGGCGCCGGGTGAAGTCGAACTCGATCTGGGAGGCCGAGGGGAACCCCACCTCGATCTCCTTGAAGCCGATCCTCACGAGCATCTCGAAGAACTCGATCTTCTCCTCGACGCTCATCGGCTGGGCGAGGGCCTGGTTCCCGTCCCGCAGGTCGACGCTGCACCAAACCGGCGCGCGCGTGAGCGTCCGGTTGGGCCACTGGCGGTCGGGCAGGGGGACGGGGGGGAAGGGGACGTATTTCTGGGCAGGATCTGGCTGCATGTGAGGGAAGGGTTGAGATTGGCGGAAACGGGGCGGGAGCACAACGCCGGCCCGGCCGTCGGGACGGCCGCGGCGAAAGGGGAAAACCAGGCCTACGCACGACCCGCCGCTCTGCGGCGTCCTCTAGAGGTCGTGCGCGGAAGTAAGTCGAAGGGCCTGGAGGGCGGGTGCCATCTCTGGCCGATTCATCGCCCCGCCCGCCGCGAATGTCAAGGGGGCCGGGACCCGGGGGATTCCGGTAACCCGGGGGCCGCCACCGGCGTCTTGCAGTATGTGCCTGATGATGCATCTATCCTAACATGCCTGACGACCAGTCGTTTGATCTGGCTGGCTGTCTTGATCGTGTGCGCAAACGCGATCAGATTGCTGCAAGGGAGCTTGTGGAGCACCTCCACCCCCTCGTCATCCGGATCGCGCGCTCCCACCTTCCCCGCAGGGTCGCCGAGGAAGACCTTGCCCAGGACATATTTCTGAAGATGTTCACGCGAATCGAGCAGTACCAGGGAAACGTCCCGTTCACCCACTGGGTGTCGCGGATAGCGGTCACGACCTGCATCGACCACCTGAGGGCGCAGAAGCGCCGCCCGGAGCTCCGCTGGGCGGACCTTTCCGAGCGGGAGACCGATGTCCTCGACTCCGCGATCACGAACGAGAACGACGTCGCCCCGGACGACGCCCTGGCGGCCCGCGAGCTCGTCCAGAAGCTCCTCGAGCGGCTCAAGCCCGAGGACCGGATGGTCGTCCAGTACCTGGACCTCGAGCAGAAGACGATCGCCGAGATCAGCGCGCTCACCGGGTGGAACCAGACGCTCGTCAAGGTGCGCGCCTTCCGCGCCAGACGGAAGTTGCAACGCCTTTACCGCGAACTTACTGAGAGTGAACGCCCATGAATAGAAACGAACAGTCCTTGAGGAGGCTCCTGGAGGCCGCCCGCCGGGCGCCCCCGTCCGGGGACGAGGCCGCGCCCTTCGGGTTCTCGACCCGGGTGGCGGCACGCGCGTTTGACGCGGCCCCCGCGCCCGCCCCGAGCTTCGCCCGCCTCTCCCTGCGGGTGGCCGGGATCGCCTGCCTCTTCGCGGTCGCCGCCGTCGGCGTCAACTTCAGGGCGATCACGAACGCGCTTGACGATGATACGGCCGTCGCCGGGGGCGACGACCCCGTCGCCGACGTCGTGAACCTCGATTCCTAGCAAAATGGCAAAGACCTGGCAGATCATCCTGGCGACCGTCGCCATCTTCGTCGCGGGGCTCGTGACCGGCGGGGCCACGGCCATCGGCGTCGTCAGGTGGGTGGCGCGCCACCGCGCGATGAACGCGGCGCAGCCGGGCATGTTCGGGCAGCGCCCCGGGCAGGTCCAGCAGCTCAACCCCGCGCTCATGCGCAACTTCGCCATGCAGCTCGACCTGACACGCGAGCAGCGCATGAGGATCGGCGTCATCATGAGGCGGGCCTCGAGGCTCATGCAGGAGGAGATCGGCGACATCCTGACCCCGGACCAGCGGGCCAGGTTCGAGGAGCTCATCCGCGAGCAGAGGGCCAGGATACAGCTTTTCCGGCAGAACCAGATGCAGCAGCAGCAGCTGCAGCAGCCTCTTCCGCCGACGAGGGCCCAGCCGTAGCCCGGCAAAATGGGTGTTGCCTGCCCGCGCAACCGGGGCATGTTGCGCCTCGGCCAGGCGCCATGCATGGGCAGGCGCGCGAACCCCGCCAGGGCCGGAAGGCAGCAACGGTACCGACGTCCTACCAGTGCCGTGGAGTGCCTGGCCACCTCCTCCCTCTCCCTCGACCCTCCCTTGTCCGCCACAGGCTACCAGGTCATCGCGCGCAAATGGCGGCCGCAGACGTTTGGCGACGTCGTCGGCCAGGACCACGTCGTGCGAACCCTCAGGAACGCGATCAGCCGCGGCCGGATCGCCCACGCCTACCTGCTGGTGGGCCCGAGGGGCACCGGCAAGACGTCGATCGCGAGGATCTTCGCGAAGGCGCTCAACTGCACGGGCGGCCCCAGGGCCGACTTTGACCCCGCGGACCCCGCGGTCGTCGCGATCGCCGAGGGCAGCCATCTGGACGTGATCGAGATCGACGGGGCCTCCAACAACAGCGTCGACCAGGTTCGCGACCTCCGCGAGACCTCTCGCTACGTGCCCGCCCAGGGCAGGTACAAGATCTACATCATCGACGAGGTGCACATGCTCTCGTCGGCCGCGTTCAACGCGCTCCTGAAGACGCTCGAGGAGCCGCCGGCCCACGTGAAGTTCGTGTTCGCGACGACCGAGGTGCAGAAGGTGCTGCCCACGATACTCTCGCGCTGCCAGCGCTTCGACCTGCGGCCGATACCGGCCGACCTCATCGTGGGGCGCCTGAAGGCGATAGCCGGGGCCGAGAAGGTGAAGGTGGACGGGGCGGCCCTCGCGTGCATCGCGAGGCTCGCGGACGGCGGCATGCGCGACGCGCAGTCGATCCTGGACCAGATGATCGCGTTCTGCGGGGGCGAGATAGCCGAGGCCGACGTGCTCGACGTCTACGGCCTCGTCTCGGAGGCGAGGGTCGCGGAGCTGGGCGCCGCGCTCGCCTCGGGGGACCACCGCCGGATCGTCGCGATCGTCGACGAGTGCGACTCGGCGGGCCGCGACCTTGTGAGGCTCCTGGCCGACCTCCAGGCGCTGGTGCGCGCGGTGCTCCTCGAGTCGATCTCGGCGGGCGGGGCGAGCGACCGCCTCGGGGGCGGGCCCATGACCACCGAGCAGCTGACCCGGCTCCTGGACGGGCTCCGGGAGGGCGAGGGAAGCGTGAAGCTGGGCCTTGCCGAGAAGATCAATTTCGAGGTGACGCTCCTCAAGGCCGTGGAGGCCAGCCGGTCGAGGGCGATCGACAGCCTGATCAAGGAGCTTGCCTCGATCGCCGGCGAGGCCCCTGCGGGGGACGAAAAAAAAAAGGACTGATTGACCGGCTGGAGGCCCGCCTGGCGCTCATGGCCCCCGGCGCCCCGCAGGCCGGCCCGCCCCCGGCGCCCCCCGACGAGTCCGAGTGGCCCGACGAGAACGACGAGGCGGCCTTCCTTTCGGATGCGGCCGGCCGCGGCGAGGGCCCGATGCCCGCCGCCGAGCGCGCCGCGGTGCCCGTGATAGGGGACAGCCTGCCGGCCCTCGACGAGCTGGTGGCCAGGGTCCCGGCGGACATCCGCGGGATCCTCGACGACCTCTTCCGCGCGAAGTTCACCGGGGTCCGCAGGTTCGCGGCCTCGCAACCCCCCGAAGGGGGCCCCCGATGAGCGCGAGCCCGTCCGCATTGAAGACCGGATTTGAGCGCGCCCGCGTGGCGCTCCTGGCCGCGAACCTGGCGTGGACGACGCTCTGCCTGGGAGGGTACATGCCGGGTACGAAGGTGGTGATGGGCCTTCTCACCGGGGCCCTCATCGCCGTGCACCTCGTAGACCCCTCGCGGCGCGCCCGGCCCCACCCGGCCGGCCTGCTCTTCATCCCGTTCCTCGCCTATGCGGCCGCCAACCTCGCCTGGGTGACGCCGGTGCGCTGGATGGGCTGGTTCGACTGGCTCAACTGGGCCCAGATGGTGGCGATCTTCTGGATCGTGCTCAACGCCGTGGAGTCGCCCGAAAGCAGGAGGATCCTGGGCGCGGTCCTCGTGGCGCTTGGCGTCGTTGCCGCCGCCATGGCCTGCTACCAGCACTTCGGGGACCCGCGATGGATGATGCTCGGCCGGCGCCAGCACGACCAGTTTGTCGGCCGGGCGACCGGGCCGTTCGGGATCCCGAACAGCCTCGGGGTCTTCTTCGCGCTCCTCATCCCGCCGGTGGGAGCGGTTGCCTTCGGGCGGGGAAGGGCGGGCGGCTTGCGCATCCTATGCGCGGCGGCGCTCTTCGCGTTTGCGGTGGGATTCGTCCTGGCGATCAGCCGCGGCGCATGGCTCGCGCTCGCCGGGGCGTTCGCCCTGAGGCCGCTCCTGACGCCGGGGACCAGCATCGGCCGCCGGATAGGGGCGACGCTGGCCGTTATCTGCATGGCCGCCGCGGCCGTCGCCCTCCTCTATAACACCTATCCCCTGATGCGGGAGCGTTCCCTGCAGTTCGTCCGCGACCTCGGCGAGCGCTCCCGCCCGATCGTCTGGCTCGGCACGTGGCGGATCTTCGAAGCTCACCCGGTTCTGGGAGGTGGTGCCGGGGCCTTTGACGTCCTCTTTGAGAAGTACAGGCCCGAGGGCTTCGTCATCGACCCGGTCTACTCCCACTGCGACTACCTGAACACGCTCGCCGACTACGGGGTGGTCGGGTTCGCGCTTTTTTTCGGGCCCGTGGCCTATATAGGCTGGAGGACCTCGCGCGCGAGCGGGCTGGCTGCGGCGGCGTGGACGGGGCTCCTTGCTTTCTTCCTGCACATCCTGGTCGACTTCCACCTGAAGATGCCGGCGCTCGCCATGATCGTTGCGACGATCTCGGCGCTCGTGGTCCGGGAGACGTGGCCCGGGGAGGCGGGGCCCCCCGCGGGCGGCCCGTTCCGCTCGGGTCTTTCCCTCGCCGGCCGCTGGTGCGCGGCCGTGGCCGTCCTGGTGTTCGCGGTCTTCTTTGTCGCCCCGAAATACGAGGCCGAGAAACTCAGGTGGGCGGCGCGCGAGAAGGTCGACAAGATCGCCGAATCGGGAGTCGACCCGTCGAGCCAGAGGGACGTTCTCACGGCGGTAAGCGCCGGGCTCGACCGGGCGGTTTCGCTCGATCCCATGAACGCGCAGGCCTGGTCCGACCGGGCCAATGCGTATTCGCTCTGGGCCCTGGTCGAGCCCCCGCGCACCGTTGAGCTTGGGGTCTCCACGGAGCGCGATGCCGACCGGGCGATTGCTATCTGCCCCGTATTCGCCGAGTTCTGGCTCCGCCAGGGAACGGGACTCGACATGCAGTACAGGTGGTTTGAGGGCGGGAAATCCTTTGTTCGTGCGCTCCAGATCGCTCCAGCCAGGGCCGACGTCTGGTATTACGAGGCCTATCACCTGAGCCTGAAGCGCACCGAGATTGGGCCCGCAATGGCTGCCGCCAATCTCAGCTTGCGTCTTGACCCCGGCTTTCTTTTTGCACAAGTATTGCGTCAGCGATTGGCAAATCGGCTTCAACAACGCCCTTAACCGCTTCCTCCATGCTTAACAAGTTTCTCTGTGTCATGATGTTAGGGGCAATCGTGGGCCTTTCTTCCGCCGGGGCCCAAACAGCCGCCGCCTCCCCGACAGCTCCGTCAAGGGTCAGGGGCAGGATCATCGCCGCCAAGGTGGATGGCCACGTGACGGTTCTTACCAAGGCAACCGGGGTCTCCGTCGCCCTCAAGAGCGGCGACGCGATCACGGACGGCACCCAGATCGTCACGGCTCCCGGCGGGGAAGCCATCCTTGTATTTTCAAACGGCGCGTCGGTCGATGTGGCGGCCGACTCGACGCTCGATATCGACGAGTTCCAGCAGGATCCGTTTGCGACGAGCCAGAAGGTATCCGAGATGACCCAGGAGCCCACCACCTCCGTAACGAAGCTGAACCTCACCAAGGGCGAGCTGGTCGGAAAGGTCGTCCACCTCAACGTCGACAGGGGCTCCGAGTTCACGGTCCAGACCCCGGTGGGCGCGGCCGGTATCCGCGGCACGACCTTCGAGGTCATCTTCCGCCCGGACCCCAACAATCCCGGCCATTCGGTGTTCACCGTCTACACGGTCGAGGGCAATGTCACCGTTGAAGTCGGCCATGGCACCGCCCCTGTCAGCGTTCCCGTCGGCAAGCAAGTCACCGCTACATTCAACTACACTCCGCCGACCCCGGCGACCGCAAGCACGCCTGCCGTGCCGGCTTCCGTGTCGCCCATCACGGTCGTCACCTCCGACACCTCCGCCTCCGACACTGCGGCGATCCAGACTACGACGCTGAACATCGTCAACGCCAACCAGAGCGTCTTCATTGCGGCCTCCAACGCGAGCACGGCCGCGGGCACGCCTTCCACGGCGACACCCAACCCCCCTCCAAGCAATACCCCTTCGGCCACGCCCGACACGACTCCGGTGCTGTCTCCCGGATCCTGAGCCCCGCGCCGCAATTCTGCTTTCTTTGGGGGCTCGCGCTGAATAGCGTGCGGGCCCGTGGCATCCCTGAAAAAGTCCGCGCTTTTCCAGCTGCGCTGGCTGCTTCTTGCGCCGATTCCGCTCGCCTGGTGCGTTGTCGCGCACCTGGGGCTGCTCAGCTTCCTCGAGGACAAGGTGATCGACTGGCGCTTTCGGTACCGGGGCCCGATCGATGCGCCCATCAAGGTCATCTACGTCAATATCGACCCGCTTTCACTTGACGAGATCGGCGGATGGCCGTGGAGCCGCGAATACTTTGCCACAGTGGCCCGGACGCTCGTCGAGCGCGCGGGCGCCAGGGCCGTCGGGATGGACATCGTCTTCTCGGACGACGGGGTGGCCGAGTCGGTGGACAGGAAGAAGCTCGTCGTTGGTAACCGCGTCCTTGGTTCGTTCCTGAGGTCGGCCCCGAACGTGGTCGTCGGCGCCTCCTACACGGCGCCCGACTACCGGGACATTAACCACAAGAAGAAGGTACGGGAGTTCCCGTATGTGGCGCGGCCCGACCTGCCGCCCGTCAGCCAGATCGAGCTGCCGGAGCTTCCCTCGTTCGATATCGGCACCGGCAGGAAGTACAGTCCCCCGGGGGTGGCGCTCATCGACACCTATTACGGCGGCACGCGCTGGGTGCCCGTCTTCGCCCCAAGCGCCGTTCGCACGTACTACACGATGGCGGTCGAGCTCGCCCGGATCTACTACGGCGTCAACCGCGATGACATCAAGATAGCCGACGACCATCTGGACCTGGATCGCCCCGACGGATCCGTGGCGGCGCGGATTCCCCTGACGCAGAGGCAGCTCGTCGAGATCAACTGGTTTTCAAGCTGGTCCGATTCCGCCCGCAATCCCTGGGCCGGCATGAGCGTGGTCTACGAGTACGCCCAGCTCCTGGATTCCAAGAATAACGAGGAGCGCCAGAGCGCCGAGGAGTTCTTTTCGCAGTTCAAGGACTCGGTGGTGCTGATAGGCCCGACGGACCAGCTGACGTTCCACGATGTCTCGCCGACGTCGCTCGACGACGGCGACGTGCCCCGCGTGAGCGTCCACGGAAACCTTCTGAAGACGATCGTGTCGGGGAAGTACATCCGGCACCTCCCCTGGGCGGCTGCCTATGCGCTCATATTCGGGCTTGCGGCCCTGGTGGCGTCGCTTGCCGTGGTGGGCGGCGGCCGCGCCGTCTTTGCGAAGGTGATGGCCGTGCTCTCGGCGGTGCTGTACGCGGCGCTTGCGTTCCAGCTCTTCAAGGCGGCGAACATCATCATCCCCGTCGTGGCCCCCCTGGGCGCGGCGTTCTCCACCAGCTTCGTCAGCCTGGTCTGGCAAATCGTCGAGGAACAGAAGCAGAAGGGGCGGATCAAGGGGATGTTCGGGACCTACGTCTCGCCCGCGCTCGTCGACCAGATGGTGGATTCCGGCGAGGAGCCCAAGCTCGGCGGGGTCGTCGAGCACATCACGGCCTATTTCAGCGACATCGAGTCGTTCTCCACCATGTCGGAGAAGCTCTCGCCATCGCTGCTCGTCGAGCTGATGAACGAGTACCTGACGGCCTGCACGGACATCCTCCAGGCGGAGGGAGGGACTCTCGACAAGTACATCGGCGACGCCGTCATCATGATATACGGGGCGCCGCTGGCGCTCCCGGGCCACGCGCACAAGGCCTGCGTGGCGGCGCTGCGCGTCCAGGCCCGGATCGCCGAGCTGCGCGCGAAGTGGACGGGCGAGGGGGACAAGTGGCCGCCGATCGTCCACCGCCTCCAGGCCCGACTCGGCCTCAACACGGGCCCGGCCGTCGTCGGGAACATGGGCAGCACCACGCGATTCAGCTACACGATGATGAGCGACGACGTGAACATCGCGGCCCGCATGGAGAGCGGGGCCAAGGCCTGGGGCGTCTACACCATGTGCACGGACGCCACCCGCACCGAGTGCGAGAAGGTCGAGCCGGGCCGGGTCCTATTCCGCGCGCTGGGCCGGATAGTCGTCAAGGGGCGCGCCCAGCCCGTGCCGATCTTCGAGCTGGTGGCCCTTGCGGAAAGCGCTACGGACGCCAACCGCGAATGCATCGCGACCTTCGAGAAGGGGCTCGCGAGGTACTACGCGCGGGACTGGGACGGGGCGCTCGAGCTTTTCCGGCGCTCGGAGGCCCTGGAGGTGAACGGCCCGGGACGGACCACGGGGGCCAAGACCAACCCGTCGCTCGTCTACATCGAGAAGACCGAGGCCTTCAAGGCCGAGCCGCCTCCCCCCGACTGGGACGGCGTCGAGGTGATGAAGGAGAAATAGCCGGGCCGTCTAGACGGTGATCCGGCCCCTCAGGTAGGCCGCGGCGCGGCCGGCCATCCGGACCCGGTTCCCGTCGAGCTCGCACCAGAGCTCGCCGCCCCTCCTTGAGATCTGGCGCGCGTGGAGCTTCGTCCTGCCCAGGCGCCCGGCCCAGTAGGGGACAAGGGTGCAGTGGGAGGACCCGGTCACCGGGTCCTCTGGGACGCCGGCGTAGGGGGCGAAGAACCGCGAGACAAAGTCGCAGTCCGCGCCCGGGGCGGTGACGATGATCCTGCCCGGCGAAGCCGCCGCCAGCCCCGCGGCGTCGGGCGCAAGGCGGGCCACGTCGTCCGCCGACCCGTAGACGCAGAGCCACATCCGCTCCGTCATGAAGGTCGCCTGCGGCTCCCGGCCCAGCCCGCGAAGGAGCTCCGCGCTCGGCTGGGCCGGCGCCGCGGGAAGGGTGGGGAAGTCGAGCTCGATAAGGTTCCCGCGCATCGAGACCGACAGGGGCCCGGACCTAGTGTCAAACACAACGGGCGACTCCTTCTGGCCGAGTTCCTTGAAGAGCACGTGCGCCGTGGCGAGCGTCGCGTGGCCGCACAGGTCGATCTCGAGGGCCGGGGTGAACCAGCGCAGGTGGGCGCGCGCGGGCCCCGTCCGCACGAAATACGCCGTCTCGGAGAGCCCGTTCTCGAACGCTATCCGCTGGAGAAGGGCATCCTCGGGCCACGACTCGAGGGGGACCACGGCGGCCGGGTTGCCGCCGAACACCCGGTCGGTGAAGGCGTCGACCCAGAACAGGGGCAGCTCCATCTTAGTGCGGCTGGTCTTTGTCCCTCGGCTCCGTCGGGGAGACGGCCGGGGGCGCCTTCCCGCTGGCGGGCTCCTGGCGGGCCGGGGCCGCGGGCTCACGGACATGCTCGGGAGTCGCCGCCCGGACCGCGGGAGGCGCGACCGCGGCCTGCGCCTGCGGGCGGGGCTCGCCCCGCTGCTGGCCGCCCGCGGGGTTGGCGTCCCTTTGGCGGGGCGCCGCCGGGCCGGGCGACCCGGGCATGAGACTCGGATGCGGGACCGGGGCTCCGCGGGATGGACCGGACGGGAGTGCGCCCGAAGGCGGCTGCCAGGGTCTGGCGCCATCCGGAGGGCGGCCGCCGTTCCGCCTCGGGTCGTACCATCCACCCGCGCCGCGCTGCGCGCGGGGCCCCGCGTCCCACACCGAGCGGTGGTGCCAGTCGACGAAGTACGACAGCCAGATCCCCGCCGGGAATGCCGGGCCGAGGAAGATGGGCGGCCCGTAATAGGGGCCGTCCGCAAAGACCAGGTCCGCGTCGTAGGCGGGGACGACGATCGCGTCGGGCTGCGCGGGGAGGATCTCAATCTCGCCGTCCTCGGAGGCCACCTGAACCTGGGCCGAGGGAGCGAGCGCCCCGGATACCATGGCCCGCTCCCTCAGGCGCTGGATCGACGCCATCACGTCCGACGGCGAGGAGGAGAACGCGTCCCCGAGGGCCTGCGTCCAGGCCATGTTGTCCGCCATCCACGTGACGACCGTCGGATAGTGGGCGAGGGCCCGCACGCTCGCGTCCCAGGGCTGGCTGTCGATCCGGGTGGCGTCGCCGTACTGGACAAGGTAGGCCGCCGCCGCGGAGACATCCGCGGGCCGCGTCGAGGCGGGCAGGATCAGGGCCAGAAGCGGGTCGGGGTACAGGGCTATCGGGGCCAGCAAGGCGTCCAGGCGCCTGTCCTGGGGCTGCGGCGGCAGGGGGGCCGCGGCGGGCGGCGCAGCCGGCGGCGAAGGAGGCGGCCCCGGGGCGTATCCATTGGCCGGCACGTACTCGACACAGGCCGCCAGAATCAGGCAGGACGCGGCGCACGCGGCCGCCAGCGGATTCCTTCGGGTCTTCATCGGGGCAACCTGGCTCATCAGCGGCGGTCCCGCAAGGGCTCAGCCCATCGCGATGACCTCGATCTCCACGCAGCACCCCTCGTGGGCGAGGCCCTTGACCTCGAGGAGCGTGCTCACCGGCCTCGAGTCCGCGAAATACCGGTTGCGCACGGCCGAGAACTTCTCGAAGTCGTGGATGTTGGTGAGGAACGTCTGGGCCTTCACGATGTCGGCGAACTCCATGCCGGCGACGCGCAGTATCGAGCCGATCAGCTCAAACACGTACTCCGTCTGGGCGGCCGCGTCGTCGGGGGCGACCACGGTGCCCTCGTGGTCGACCGCGAGCTGGCCCGTGAGGAACAGGATGCGCATGCCGTTGTGCTCCACGAGGAGCCCCGGGCTGTAGGCTCCCAGGGGGACGGTGTGGCGTTCGGGGTGGATCAGGGTTTTTTTCATGGGCCGCGGGGATTCAACGGCCCCGGGGGCGCGGAATCAACCAAGCACTCGCATCCTCCCGATCCCGCCAAATCCGGGCTCGCTAGGTGCCGCCGGCAGGTCAGATTTCCGGGGGATGTCGTGGGTCTTTCTAGGTTTGGCCGTGGCCGCCCTCTGGATCAACCTTCTGGGGGTGGGGCTGGCGGCCGGTCGCCTGGTTGACGACCTTCCCATAGCCCGCGTCGCCGGGGTGCTCGCGGCCTGCCTCTGCTGCTTCTTCATGGAGCACCTCGTGGGCTTTGGGCCGCATCCGCCGCTTCTGCCGCTCACGACGGCCGCCTCGGCGTGGCTCATCTGGAGGGGGCGGAGCCGGCTGCTGCAGGGCTGGAGGGCGGAGCTCCTCTTCATCGCCGGCTTCTCCTACTGCCTGCTCTGGAGGTACGCCTCGCCGGACATCGACGCCACCGGCGAGAAGCTGCCGAACCTGATGATGATCGAGGCCTATATGCGGGGGACGAGGCTTCCCGCCCCGGACCTGTGGCTGCCCCCGTTCCGCGCCAACTTCTATTACAGCTTCCAGCACTACTGCGCGTCGCTCGCCGGGCGCCTCCTGGGCGTCAGCCCGGGCGTCAGCTACCACCTGGCCTACTGCACCCTTGTCGGCTTCATCACGCTGCTCATGGGCTCCTGCATTGCGCGGATGTGCTCGTGGCGGCCGGGGCGCCTCGCGTGCCTGCTGACGCTCCTCGTGGGTGGAAGCGGCTCCGTGGTCGCCGCCCACGTGCTCTTCGTCCACCCGGGAATGCTGGTAGCCGTGAGGTTCCTCGGCGGGTCGATCGTCCACGAGCCCGCCAACTGGCTCGGGGCGCGGGTCGTTCCCCTCATAGAGAGCCCCGGGCGCGACGCGCGCGACCTGCCGATGGAGCCCATGAGCTATGTCATCGCCAACGGCGACTACCATCCGCCGCTCGCGGGATACCTCCTCCTGGCGCTTGCCTCGGCGCTGATCGCCGCGCAGGAGGCGGGGGCGGCAGGGCGCGGGCGCAGCATGAACCATGCGCTCCTGGCCGCGACCGTCCCCCTCTCGCTCATCTCCGACGCATGGGTGTTCCCGCTCCTGTGCATACTCGTCGGCGGGTGGTTCGCCTACCGGATGCTCCGCCTCGAGCAGGGATACCTCGTGCCGGCGCTGGCCGGCCTGGCGGCCGCCACCGTGCTGGAATACCCCTACCTGATCGAGTTCACGCGGCAGGCCATCGGCAACAACGCGGCCATGGGCCTGACCCAGCCGGGGGACCACACGCCCTGGCTCGGCTGGTGCCTCACGTTCTGGCCGGTGGCCGGGATCATGGTGCTGGGCCTCCTCGACCGGGAGCGGCGACCGCTGACGCTCTTCCTCGTCGCCGTCTGGGCCCTCGAGCTCGCGGCGACGGAGCTCCTCTACAACCACGACGTCTACGGCGGGGTCTGGATCCGGTTCAACTCGACGCTCAAGTGGTGGGGGTGGGTCTTCGCGGGGGTCATCGTGACGCTCGGCGCGAAGAACCTCGGCTCCCGCTCGCGGCTGTGCCGCTACGGGACGCTCGTGCTGCTCCTGCCGTGCCTGGTGTTCGCGACCGACCTCCACCGCTACTTCAAGGTGGTCTCGAGGTCCGGGACGAGGGGCTTCTTCGAGGGATCGGGCTGGCTCAACAGGGACCCGATCGCGAGGGACATGGTGATCGTGCTGGCCTCGCGGCCGGACGGGATCACGGTTGAAAGCGGCATCAAGATGGAGAACACGCAGTCGCCGGCGATCACGCTCTTCGCCGGGAAGCAGAGCCTCCTGGGGTGGCCCTGGCACGAGACGACCTGGCGCGGGGCATTCGCGGAGATCGCGGAGCGCCTGAGGCAGATCGACGAGTTCTACGCGGGGAAGCTCCCCGACCCCCTGGACTGGCTCCTCCACAACAACGTCAGGTATGTCATCTGGCTGCCGAGGGACTGCGGCGACGGCAACTCGCGCTTCGGCCCGATCAATGACCAGATCAAGTCGCGCTATTTCTGGCACCGCATGTACGAGGACAAGGACAGGCTGACCGTCGGCTTCTGGGAGCTCAAGGATGCCCCGCCCGCCCGCTCCCCCGGGGCCTAGTGGAGCCGACCATGCCGCTCGACGTCTATCTGGTCCGCCACGGGGAGACGGAATGGTCCGCGTCCGGGCGGCACACGGGCAGGACCGACATACCGCTGACGAGGCTGGGCGAGGAGCATGCGGCCTGGCTCGCGGGGCGCCTGCGCTCCGTGCGGTTCACGCACGTCTTCACGAGCCCCCGCCTGCGCGCGCGGCGGACCTGCGAGCTGGCCGGGTGGGGCGCCGCCGCGGTCGTCGACCCCGACCTCGCGGAGTGGGACTACGGCGACTACGAGGGGCTGCGCACCGCGGAGATCCTGAAGGCGAGGCCCGGCTGGAGCCTGTTCCGCGACGGGTGCCCCAACGGGGAGTCCCCCGGCCATGCGGCCGGCCGGGCGGACGGGCTGATTGCCCGGCTCCGCCTCCTCGACGGGAAAGTCGCGCTCTTCTCGCACGGGCATTTCGGGCGCGTCCTTGGCGCGCGCTGGGCGGGGCTCCCCGTGGAGGCCTCGGCGCGCCTCGGGCTCGACACGGCCTCCCTCGGCATCCTCGGCTTCGAGCGCGGCGATCCGGCCGCGCCGGTCATCTCGCTTTGGAACGAGCGTCCGCCCGCGCCCGCGGCCTGAGTTCCCGCCGCGCCGGGGCGTTTCCCCGGGTCTAGCGTCACGGGGTCCCGCGCAGCTGGCCCAGCATCTGGAGGGCCGGCCCGAAGCCCGGCCGGATCCGAAGCACCTCGTCAAACTGGGCGGCCGCCTCGGCCCGGTGGGCGCCGTCCTGCGCCAGGAGCATTCCCAGGTTGAAATGCGCCTCCAGCTGGTCGGGATCCAGCCTGAGGGCCTCGCGGAGCTCGGCGACCGCGTCGGAAAGCCGGCCGGGCATGGAGGCCAGGGCGACCCCCAGGTTGCAGTGGGCCGACGGGCTACCGGGATCCGCGCGCACGGCCTCCTCGAGCTCGTGCAGCGCCTCGGCCTGGCGCCCGGGAATCCCGAAGAGCGCCGAGCCCAGGTTGTTGTGCGCCCTCGCGTAACGCGGGTCGAGCCTGATGGCCTCGCGGTAGGCCGCGATCGCCTCGTCCTGGCGGCCGGACTGGCCCATGAGAAGAGCCCCGAGGTCCGTGGCCGTCGCGGCGGTCGGGTTTAGCCGCAGCGCCTCCCGGTACTGCGCCTCAGCCCCGGCCGGATCGGGCAGCCGGGTGAGCGCGTATCCCAGGTTCACGTGGATCTCGTCGCGCCCGGGCTCGAGCCGCTCGGCCTCCCGCAGGTCGGCGATCGCCTCGGGAAGGCCCCCGGGCAGTCCGGTCAGGTTGAGCCCGAGATTGTTGAGGGCCATCGCGTCGCGGGGATTGAGCCGGACGGCCTCCCGGAACTGCGTGAGCGCCTCCGCAATGAGACCCGGCTGCTTCGAAAGGAGCAGGCCGAGGCTGTCATGGGCATCCGCGTTTTCGGGATTGAGGCGCAGGGCCTCCCTGAATTCCCTTATGGCGTCGGCGGACCTGCCCGGCTGCGACTCCAGCGCGTGCCCCAGGTTGTAGTGGGAGACGGCGTCCAGCGGGCTCTTGCGCGCCGTGTCGGCCCAGATGGCCTCCTCGGTGCGGTAGTCCCGGTTGCGCTGGACGGTCAGCCAGCAGAAGGCGGCCGCCACTGCCGGCCAGATCCAGAGGCTGCGCCTGCCGAGCCGGGCGTAGGCGCCCGTGACCGCCAGGCAGACGACGGCCGCGAGCGCCAGGTACATGCGGTGCTCGACGATCATCTGCGTCGTCCCGGGGACTAGGCTGGTGGGCGCCAGTATGGCAAGGAACCAGAGGCCCAGGAACCCGAGGGACGGCGCTCGCCAGTGGGCCGCAAGGACGCCCGCGACCAGGAGAAGGACCGGCAGCGTCCACAGCGCCGCCGCGAGCGGCCCGGTCACCCAGAGGGTGCCGTAGCTCAGGACGAGCGGGTGGGGCCAGACGCTGAGCCGAAGGTAGCGCGCGATCGCCTCGCCCTGGGTGAGCGCGTAGGCCCACCACTGGGTGCGCACGCCGAACCCGACCGAGCCGCCGCGATTGCCGCCGCCCGAGGCCACAAGGAGGGCCAGCGGGATCCAGGTGGCGGCAAGGGCGGCGATCACCCGGCCGTGGCGCCGCAGGGCCTCCCGGTACGTTCCGGAAAAGAAGGTTCGGTCATAGATGAGCACCATGACCGGGACCGACACCATCACCTCCTTGGTTCCCATTCCCAGGAGGCACGATCCGACGGCGGCCGCCCACCACCGCGATGGCGCCTCCGCCCGCAGGCCCCGGATGAAGCAGTAGAGGGTGAGGAGGTAGAAGAGTCCCATGAGCGACTCGGCCCGCTGGATCGTGTAGGTGACCGACTCGGTCTGGAGGGGATGCACCGTCCAGACGGCCGCCGTCGCCAATGCCAGCGGCAGCGCCGCGTCCCCGAAGCGGGGGCTCATGCGCGGCATGAGGAGCGTCCGGCGGACGACGCCAAGGAGGACCAGCCCCGCGGCCACGTGGATCAGGAGGTTGGCATAGTGGTAGCCCGCCGGGTCGAGGCCCCCGAGGGCGTAGTTGAGCGCGAGGCTCAGGTTGAGGACCGGCCGCCCCTGGGCCGTTGCCGTCTGGAGGCGGGGATCGAGGACGGTGCCGATCTCCGAGAGCCTCCGGATGCTCGGGTTCTCGGTTATCGCGCGGGTGTCGTCGAAGATGAACGGCCCGTGGAAGCTGCCGTGATAGGCGACAAGGCCCGCGACTGCGATGAGCCCCGCGGAAAGCAGGATGCCCCGCCGGGCCCCTTGGGGCGCCGCCGGAGGGGGGCTCGTATCGGGCGTCTGGGCCGGCATGGGGTTCCTGGCCCGAGACTGGGGGCCGGCGCGCGGGGCGCGAAGGAAAATTGTGAACCCGGCCCCGCCGGGAACCGGCTCAGACGGGCCTGCCCAGGCGCCTGGCGGACGCCAGGGCGAGCATGCTCCCCATGTAGGCGACGATGATGAGCAGCGAGAGCCGGTGGTTGCCGATCGCCATCGCGAGGTACTCGCAGAAGCCGCCGAGCATCGCGCCGATCAGGTTGGCGCCGAAGGCCGCGGACGGGGACTCGGCGTCGCGAAACGTCGTCGAGAAGATGATCCCCGCGAAGAAGACCGGCAGCGGCACCACGAGCAGGGTCCACAGGAGCCGGCCGGCGAAGCCGTACTCGAGCACGTGCTCCCGCGGCACGACGAGCAGCAGCGCAAGGACCGCGAACAGCGGGGCGTACATCCAGAAGGAGAAGCCCCGCAGGCGCTCCGCCGCCAGGTTCGCCCCGATCACCATGAGGAGGACGCCGGACACGACGAGCATCGTCACGAACCAGGTCGCGCCGAAGAAGAGCGTGGAATCGCTGATGCTCTTCGTCTCGAGCAGCAGGAACCCCATCCCGAGGAGGCCGAAGTGGACGTCCCCCTTGCCGAACGAGGTGCGCCGCAGCCAGGTGACGGCCGCGACCGAGAACGCCAGGAGCGTGGCGATCCCGACCAGGTAGTCGGAGGGGATGGTCCTCCTCATCAGGTACAGGAACGGCCAGTCGTCGGTCGGCAGGTCGATCGGCGGCGGGTTCCCGTAGCTTATCCGCGTGTACCGGAAGGCCCTCTGCGGCAGCTGGACCCGGGCGTCCCTCGGCACGCAGAGGATGAGCTGGGGCCCGTCGGCGTCGTAGTAGAGGACGGGCTCCCTGCCGGTGGCCTCGGCCACCATCTCGTAGAGCTTCGGCCCCATCCAGGGCCGGCCCAGGCCGAACGAAAGCGTCAGCGTGCCCTTCTCGTTGAGCAGCCGGTACGCCGACCGGATGCCCTCGACCGTGTAGACATACCCGTCGAGGCGGACGTTGTTCATCGTGCTGAACAGCGCCTGCGAGTCCAGGAAGCCGAAGGCCACGAGGTCGTACCCCGGGGTCGCCTTGGCCAGGAACGAGCGGGCGTCGTCGATGTGGACCGACACCCTCGGGTCGGAATAGGGGGCCCCCGCGTTGAACCGCCGCGAGACCCTTATGATGGCCGGGTCGATCTCCACGGCGTCGACATGCCTCACCCCGGCCGCGAGAGCCGCCTCCACGTCGCAG
>Ga0181526_10000659_pt1 | contig 35725 bp, 34 predicted proteins | sample PEATcosm2014_Bin_35_FD_119750 | JGI IMG/M metagenome (GOLD analysis project Ga0181526, IMG submission 119750) | Peatland microbial communities from MTU Mesocosm Facility, Houghton, MI, USA - PEATcosm2014_Bin06_30_metaG | ecosystem: Environmental > Terrestrial > Soil > Wetlands > Peat | place...
CCTGCCCGGCGTCGGCGCCGCCGTATGCAACCTCGTCAGCTACGCCGAGACGCGGCGCGGCGACAAGAACCCCGAGAGCTACGGCAAGGGAAACCCGAAAGGCGTCATCGCCGCGGAAGCCGGCAATGCCAGTTCCGAGGCGGGATCGATGGCGACGCTGTTGGCGCTCGGCATTCCGGGCGGAGCATCGTCGGCCGTCATGCTGGCCGCGCTGTCGCTCCACGACGTGACCAGCGGGCCGCAATTCCTCGATTCGTCGAAGGACATCGTCTACGCCATCATCCTCAATAACTTCGTGCAAGGCGCCATCATGCTGGTGCTCGGCCTCGGACTGATCGGGCTGATGGCGAACGTGATCCGGATCCCGGTGCGCGTGCTCATTCCGGTGATCCTGGTGCTCGCGACCTTCGGTTCGTACAGTTTCTCCGGCAATATGGCTGGGCCGATCGCGATGGTGATCTTCGGCCTCGTCGGCTGGTTCATGCAGCGCCACGATTATTCGGTGCCGGCCTGCGTCGTCGGGTTGATCCTCGGCGGCAAAGTCGAAGGCGCCTTGCTGCAGACCTATCAGATCAGCGGCGGCGGCCAGCTCAGCTATTTCCTCGGCCGTCCGATCGCGATGGTGCTGCTGGCGCTGCTGCTGTTTTCACTGTTCAGCCGGCCGATCATGCAATGGTGGCGGCAAAAGCGTGCGACCGGCCCCACCGCGGCGCAGGACAGCGCCGTCAAAACAATCTAGGGAAACGCCCATGACCCGCGCCACAGAGTCGTCGATACCGCCAGCTCGGAAGCTTCAAAAAGCAAAAGCCAAATCGATCGCCCGACGCTCGTTTCTCGGACTGCTGTTCGGCGCCGCCTCGGCAAGCCGGTTACTGCCGACCAAGGCGCTTGCCGCCGCGCCATGGCCGACCGAGCCGATCACCATCATCGTCACCACCAAAGCGGGCGGCGGTTTCGACGCCATGGCGCGCAATCTCGCGCCGGCGCTCAGCCGCGAGCTCGGCGTGCCCGTCAATGTGCTCGACAAAGAGGGCGGCGCCATGGTGATTGGCACCAAATATTTTCTCGGCCAGCCCCACGACGGCAACACGCTGCTGGTCACCGGTCCGGCGCCCTATTGGTATGCCGACATCAACAAGTTTCATGCCGGCTACGATCTGAAGGATTTCGAGATCCTCAATGTGCAGTGGACCGACAAAACCGGAGTCTTTGTCCCGGTCGGCGGCAGGTTCCAGTCCTTCAAGGAAATCATCGACGCCATCAAAGCTCATCCGGGAGAAGTGAGCTGCGGCGTGGTGCGGGATTCCGGCGAGTTTTTCAACGCCGGGATTCTGATGGATGCGCTCAAACAGCCGCTCTCGGCGATCCGGCTGGTGACCTACGAGGCGAGCGCGCCGCTGCGCACCGCCGTGGCCGGCAGCCAACTCGATTTTGCCATGGTGTCGCTGGAAGCGAGCCTCGGCATGCTCAGCCTGATCAAGGCGGTCGGACTGTTCAACGATGTACGGATAGCGGAACTGCCGGATACGCCGACCGTCAACGAGATCCTGCATTCCGAAGGTATCACGGCGACTTTTGTTCCGAGTTCGATGCGGGCGCTCGTCCTTTATGCGGATCTGAAGGAAAAGCATCCCGATCAATATGACAGGCTGCGCGGCGCTTATGAGAAAGTACTGCACGACCCGGAATTCCTCGCCAAGGCGAAAAAACAAGGTGTCGGCACCGATTGGCTCGGCCCGGAAAAATCGCTCGAGCAGATCAAGGCCGCCTATGCGATTTTCGATCGATATAAGAGCCTGCTGAATCAATAGGCGACGGTGGGCGCCTTCCTATTCGAGCGGCGCCCCTGCCGGACCGCGTCGCCAAGCGACAATATTTACGCCGCAAGCCACGGGAATGCTTTGCCGTGGCTTTGCTCAAAACGCTTGATCGCGTTGCCATATTCAAGCGTATGCGCGATTTCGTCCTGGCCTTTGAGCAGCCGTTTTTTGCTCAATGGCTCGATCTCGAAATGGTGGCGCTTGCCGTCGGGGCCGATGACGGCCTGGTTGGGCAGATCGACGGTCATTGACGCGCCGCGCTCCGCGAGCAATTGCCGCATCAGCGTCTCGACGGTCGCGGCGGGCAGCCGCACCGGCAATAGGCCGTTCTTCAGCGAGTTGCTGAAGAAGATGTCGCCGAAATTCGGCGCGATCACCGAGCGAATGCCGAAGGTGATCAGCCCGAACACGGCCGTCTCCCGCGACGAGCCGACGCCGAAATTGCGGCCGGCGACCGCGATCACGGCGCGCCGGTAAGGCTCCTGATTGAGGATGTAGTCGGGCTTCTCCGAGCCGTCGGCATTGAAGCGCCGGTCGTGCAGCAGGATTTGCGCAAAGCGCGGCCCGCTCGGCACTTTGTTAAATCGTGTCGGACAAATCTGGTTGGTGTCGATATTGGCCTCGTCAAGCGGTACGGCGATGCCTTGCAAAGTCGAAAACGCTTCCATGGCTATGATTTCCTCGTTCCGAATTCGCGAACGTCGACGAGATGACCGCGCAATGCGGCGGCGGCCGCCATCGCGGGCGACATCAGATGGGTGCGGCCGCCCGGCCCTTGCCGGCCCTGAAAGTTCCGATTCGACGTCGAGCCGCAGCGCTCGCCGGGCTTGAGCTGATCGCCGTTGAGCGCGGTGCAGAGCGAGCAACCCGCCTCGCGCCATTCAAAGCCTGCCTCGACGAAAATGCGGTCGAGACCTTCGGCCTCGGCCTGGCGCTTGACGCTCTCCGAGCCCGGCACCACCCAGGCGGGGATCACCGCATGGCCGAGTTTGGCGACCGCGGCGGCGGAGCGGATATCGTCGATCCGGCTATTGGTGCAGGAGCCGATGAAGACGCGATCGACCGCGATATCGGTGAGCGCCATGCCGGGCTTGAGGTCCATATAGGCCAGCGCCTTGTTGAATTCGGTGCGCCGCTCGAGATCCTGCTCCTGCGCCGGATCGGGCACGCGTCCGGTGATCGGCAGCGACTGCTCCGGATTGGTGCCCCAGGTCACCATCGGACCGACGCGCGCTGCGTCGAGCTCTACTTCCTTGCTGAACTTGGCTCCCGGATCGGACGGCAGCGTCCGCCAGAACTTCAACGCTTCGTCCCAGTCCCGGCCCTTGGGTGCAAAGTAACGATTGGCGAGAAATTCATAGGTGGTGTCGTCCGGCGCAATCAGGCCGGCCTTGCCGCCGGCCTCGATCGACATGTTGCAGATCGTCATCCGCTCGTTCATCGACATGCGCGCGACGGTCGATCCGGCATATTCGATCGCATAGCCGATGGCGCCGCCGATGCCTATCTTGGCGATGATCGCGAGAATAATGTCCTTGGCGGTAACGCCGAAACCGAGCGTGCCGTCGATCTCGATACGCAGCGTTCCGGGCCGGCGCTGCCAAATCGTCTGCGTCGCCACCACATGCGTGGTTTCCGACGAGCCGATGCCGAACGAGATGTTGCCGAAAGCGCCGTGCGTCGAGGTGTGCGAATCCGCGCCGACCAGCACGATTCCCGGCTGACTTAAACCCAGTTCGGGCCCGGCGACGTGCAAAATGCCTTGCCGTTCGTCGCCCCAGCCGAACTTGGCGATGCCGTATTCCGCGGTGTTGCTCGTGAGCAGTTCGAGCATATTGCGTATTTCCTTGTCGGGGACGTTGGCAACGCCCCGCGCGCGCGCTTGCGGATCGGTCGGAATGTAGTGATCGGAGAAGGCAAAGACCTTGTCGGGGTGCGCCACCGGCAAGCCGCGCTCATGCAGCGTATCGAAGGTGTGCCGCGAGCCTTCATGGATCAGACAACGATCGACATAGAGCAGCGTCTCGTCGTCTTCCTGCGCGACGATGTGATTGTCCCATACTTTGTCGAAGAGCGTTTTCATGGGCGTCATTCCTCAGGACTTTGTTATCTTTTTGTTGTCTGGGCGCATTCGGCTAATCGACGCAAAAGCCCTTGCGGCGCACGAAGCTGCCGAAATCCATGCGCGTCGGTTCGGCATATTGCCGGGCCTTGTCCTCGGACCAGCCGTAGAACGGCGCTTCGCCCCAGCGCTCGACATTGCGTTGGCGCCGATAGGGCCGCGATGCGGCCCGCCGCCGATCGGATGCGTCGAGCTCCGCCGCGAGATCGCGGGCGCGATAGGCGTTCTCGACAATCGTCGTCGATAGCGACAGCCGTGGCGTAACCTCGCCGGCCTCGGCCGGCCAGCCGACGCACAGGCCGGCGACCGGAATGACCCGGGGCGGCATGTTCAGAAGATCGCTGACGGTTTGCGCATGATCGCGGATGGCGCTGATCGGGCAACAGCCGAGCCCGACCGCCGCGGCCGCGCGCAGGAAGGTCGCAAGCACGATGCCCGCATCCACGGCCGCATTGAAGAATTGATCGAGATGATCGTTCGGGAACGGCTTGCCGTGCAGCTCGCACACGAAAGGCAGCCGCGCGCCATTCGCGGCGAATACGAGAAACGCCGGCGCGTCCATGATCCAAGGCATGTCCGGAATGGTCGCGACGATGGCCTTTCGTATCGTCCTATCGCCGACCACTACGATGTCGCATTGCTGCAGATCGCTCTTGGACGGCGCCGAAAGCGCGCAGGCGCATAACAGCCTGAGCAGATCCGGCTCGACCGGGCGCGATGAGTACCGCCGGTGCGAGCGATGACCGGCGATTTTTTCGAGCCCGTCCAATCCAGCCAGTTCGGGATCGATCGCAAAATCCTCACCAAAGCGCTCGAACAAACGAGCTTTGATCGAGCGCGCGACCGCTTCGCTGGCCATGACCTTGTCCCGTGAGCGTTACTTGTACTTCGCGTCGCGGTCGAGCAACTCGATCGACACGCCTTCCGGAGCCCGGATGAAGCAGATGCGCACGCCCGGCCGTGCGGTCGTCGGTTCCTTGGTGAATTCGACGCCCTTCTTCTTGAGATCGGCGGCGATAGCATCGATGCCGCTCACCGCCAGCCCGAAATGATCGAGGCCGCGATAGGGAATCGTCGGCGCGGCATTGACGCCGTCGCCCGCGGCGACCGGAGCGATGAAGATATTGGCGCCGCCGAGTTTCAGGTCGATGCGCGGCTTGCCCTCCTGCATCGAGCGGCGCACCTCGGCACCAAGCATGGATTCAAACCACTTCGCCATCCCTTCGGGATCGGCGGTGCGTAAATGGATGTGGTCCCACGTAATTTGGGTCATGGCGCGTCATCACTCCCTGTGTCGTTACCGGCAAGAACCTAGGCCGAGAAGCTAGGCCAAGAAACTATAGCAGGAAACTAGGCTAGGATGGCGGGCGATGCTATCGCGATCTTGGCCGGCACCGAACGAAACAAGATCGATCCGTATCCGGCAATGATCGGCGGCGTGCCGTCATGCGCACTTCTAGTGGCGAGACGGTTTCGGATCGGCCGTAACGGATTCGGCGGGCGTTTGCGGCTTGGCGGGCGACAACAGCCAGCCGGCTTTGGCAACTTCGGCTTGCAACATCTGCAGCATGCGTTGCAATTCCACAAGCTTGAACAGCGCGGCGGCTCCCGCGCCGTTCAGCCCGAAGAGTTCCAGCCGGAAGCTTTCGCCGGCCGGTGTGATCGTCAAGCGCTCGGCAAGCTCGGCTGCGGTCGCGCTCTGTTCTAAGATCGCAGGCGGCGTGATTGACATCGCGCCCGCGGTCTCGGCGATGGCCGCGTCACGTTCGAAAGCAATCATCTCGGTGCGCAGATTGGCTGGCGCCCGCTGCGCCAGATCCGACTTGCTTTGCAGATATTCGCTGGTCCGTTCCAGCACGCCGAGCGCAAGCCGCCGCGTCAGCCAGCACGACCAGGCGTCGCCCTGGCCGGCATTGATCGCGGCCACGACCCGATCCTCGCGCGGGACATAGACGAAAGTCAGCGTCTTGAGCCCTCGCAGCATGGTTCGCTCTGCCGTCCGGCGCGTACAAAGATCAATTCTAGCACGTTCGTTGTTTACTGCGTCGCCATGCGCAGCGGCGCATCCGTCGCTTGCTGCAGTCCCTCGAAGGTCAGGCCGGGCGCCATGTCGCGGACCGCAAAACCGTCGCCGGTGACGTCGAGCACCGCGAGATTGGTATAGACGCGCTTGACCGCGCCGATCGCGGTGAGCGGGTAGCTGCAGCGGCGCACCAGCCGGCTGTCGCCCGACTTGGTCGTGTGCTCCATGATCACCCACAGCCGCCGGGCGCCGGCGGCCAGATCCATGGCGCCGCCGACCGCCGGCGCAGAGTCGTTGTCGGAGATCGACCAATTGGCGATATCGCCGTTCTCGGCAACCTGGAACGCGCCGAGCACGCAGAGATCGAGGTGGCCGCCACGAATGAGGCCAAAGCTGTCGGCGTGATGCGAATAGGAGCCGCCGGGGCGCATCGTCACATATTGCTTGCCGGCATTGATCAGCCAGCGATTGATCTTGTCGGGCGCAGGCGCCGGCCCCATGCCCAAAATGCCGTTCTCGGAATGGAAGATGACCTCGCGCTCCTCCGGCACGTAGTCGGCGACCTTGAGCGGTGCGCCGATGCCGAGATTGACGCACCAGCCCTCGGGAATATCGCGCGCGAGCTGGGCCGCCATCTCGTTGCGAGTCAGCGGTTTGCAGCTCTCGAGGGCGTTCATGGCAGCATTCATGGCGCTTTCCTCCTCACGGCACCATGGGTTCGCCATAGGGCACGTGCACCACGCGGTTGACGTAGACGCCGGGCGTCATGATCTTCTCCGGATCGAGCGCGCCGAGCTCGACGATGTGCTGCGACTGCACGATGGTCAATTGGGCGGCCGTCGCCATGATCGGATTGAAATTCCGCGCCGACGAGCGGTAGGTCAGATTGCCCCAGCGGTCCGCCTCCCAGGCCTCGACCAGCGCCACGTCGCCGGGCAGCGCCTCCTCGAGCAGATATTTGCGGCCGCGGATGTCGCGTTCTTCCTTGCCGGCGGCGAGCTTGGTGCCGACCGCGGTCGCGGTGAAGAAGGCCGGGATGCCGGCGCCGGCGGCGCGGATGCGTTCCGCCATCGTCCCCTGCGGAACGATCTCAAGTTCGATACGGCCGGCCCGATAAAGCTCCTCGAACACCACCGGATCGGCGGTTCGCGGATAGGAGCAGACGATCTTGCGCACGCGGCCGAGATCGAGGAGCCGCGCCAAGCCGGTGCGGCCGACGCCCGCATTGTTGGAGACGACCGTCAGATCCTTCGCGCCCTGCTCGATCAGCGCGTCGAGCAGCGCATGCGGCTGGCCGATATTGCCGAAACCGCCGAGCAGCACGACCGAGCCGTCGGCGATGCCGGCCATCGCTTCGGCCATATTTTGCACGAGCTTGTTGATCATCGGAAACGCGTATTCAGCCGACGACGCGAGCCCGGGACTCGTCGAGAAACGCGGGCATCACCTCGCGGGCAAAGCGTGGCAGGCTGTCCTGGGCATGGCCAACGAGGCCGCCGCCATTGAGCAGCACATATTCGACACCGAGCTTGCGCAGCTTGTCGAGCTTCGCGGCGATCTCGTCGGGCGTGCCGTAGAGCGCGCTTTCCTCGCTCGCCTCGCGGGTGTCGGAGAACGCCATGATGCTGGCTTTGCTCTTGCCGCCGGGCGGATTGGAAATGATAGCGAGCCGGCGCTGCGCTTCCATGCGGCGCTCGAGCGCTGCTTCCTTGTCGGCCGCGTTCTTCGCCACGTGAAAGGCGCGCGCCACGCCAACCTCGTAGGGATCGAAAACGCGGCCGCGCTCTTCCACCGCGGATTTGAAGATGGCGATGCGCTCGGCCACCACCTCGAACGAGGCGAACTGATCGAGCAACAGATTAAAGCCGCGGGCTGCCACCTGGCGAATCGAGTCGGGGTTGCCGGCGCCCATCCAAATCGGCGGATGCGGCTTTTGCGCGGTCGGCGGCTCGACGATGATGTCTTCGAAGTTCCAATACTTGCCGTGGTGCGAAAAGCGCTGCTTCGAGGTCCAGGACTTGACGATCACGTCGAGCGATTCGTTGAACCGCGCATCAGCCTCCTCGATGGGCAAACAGAAGCCGGCGAATTCGTTATGGCGATAGCCTTTGCCGACGCCGAAATCGAGCCGGCCGCCCGACAACAGATCGATGGTGCCCGCCTGCTCGGCGACCAGAACCGGATTGTGCCAGGGCAGCACCAGCACCGCCGTGCCGAGGCGAAGCGTCTTGGTTTTCGCCGCCACCCAAGTCAAGAGCGACAAGCTCGCCGACACCTGGCCGAAGCCGGTGAAATGGTGCTCGACCAGGAAGGTCGAATGATAACCCAGCGCTTCGGCCTCGACATTGTATTCGACGAATTGCTCGTAGCCTTGGCCGGAATCGACGTCCGGGCCGCCGTGACGGGCTGTGGCGCTGCCGAATAGTCCGAACCGCATGAGCGGGCTCCCTTAAGTTGCGGCGCCAATGTAGCCCATGGCCTGCGCCCGGAGCTATAGTGCGCCGGGGAGGAAAAACTCATGTTGCACCGTTTCATGCTGCACCGTGTCATGCCCGCGGCGCTGGCGGCGAGCGCCGTGTTCGTGGCCGTTGTGGCTGCCGCACCCACGCCGGCCGGCGCCCAAGAATCTGAAAAAAACTATCCGACCAAGTCGATCACCATGATCGTGCCCTATCCGCCGGGCGGGGGCGTCGATGCCATGGGCCGCATCGTCGGGCAGAAATTATCGGCGGCGCTCGGCCAGCAGGTCGTCATCGAGAACCGTGGCGGCGCCGGCGGCATGATCGGCACCCGCGATGCCGCGCGCGCCGCGCCCGACGGCTACACCATCGTCATGCTGCTCACCGGCATCAGCCTCGGGCCTAATCCCGGCTATGACGTCAACAAGGATTTCGCGCCGATCGGCGTCGTCGCCTCGACGCCGATCATCGTCGATGGCTATCCGGGCTTCCCGGCGAAGTCGCTCACCGACGTCATCGCGCTCGCCAAGAAAGATCCGGGCAAATATTCCGCGGGTACGCCACCGGCGCCGACCATCAATTACTTCGCGGCGAAGCTTTTCAATCTGATGGCCACAGTCGACATTACCGTGGTTACCTATAAGGGCACCGGACCGCTGACCAACGATCTTCTCGGCGGCCACGTGCCGCTCGGCTTCAACACCATCCCGGCTTCGGTGAGCCAGATCGCCGCCGGCCAATTGCGCGGCCTCGCCGTGGCGGCGACCAAGCGCTCGGCGGCGCTGCCCGATGTGCCGACAGCGGCCGAGTCCGGACTGCCCGGCTTCGAAGCGGTACAGTATTACGGGCTGGCGGCGCCGGCCGGCACGCCGCGCCCGATCGTCGAGCGGCTCAACAAAGAGCTGCGCACCATGCTCTCGACCGACGATATGAAAAAACGCCTGCTCGCCGAGGGCAGCGAGCCCGCGCCCGGCTCGCCCGAGGATTACGCGGCCAATATCAAACGCGAGGAAGGCAAATGGGCCGACCTCATCCAGAAGCTCGGGCTGAAGATTGAGTAAATTATCGTCATTGCGAGCGAAGCGAAGCAATCCAGCTCGGCGCACAGGAACTGGATTGCTTCGTCGCTTCGCTCCTCGCAATGACGATTTGACGATTCCGACAATGAGGCAGTGAAATGGAACTGGGACTAAAAGGCAAAATCGCGCTGGTCACCGGATCGAGCCGCGGCATCGGCCGCGGCACGGCGTTAGCGCTCGCGGCCGAAGGCTGCGACGTGATGCTCACCGGACGCGACGCGGCGGCGCTCGATGAGGTGGCAAAGGAAATCCGCGGCCAAGGCCGACGCGCCGCTACTTCGGTGCTCGATCTGCGTCAGCCGGGTGCGCCGGAAACACTGATCGCCGAGGTGCAGCGTGAATTCGGCGGTCTCGATATCCTGGTCAACAATGCCGGCGCCACCAAGCGCGGCGATTTCATGGCGCTCACCGATGCCGATTTTGACGATGGCTTCGCGCTGAAATTCTTCGCCCATGTCCGGCTCGTCCGCACCGCCTGGCCGCTCCTGATGGCGCGGCGCGGCTCGCTGGTCTCGATCGGCGGCACCGGCGGTCGCAAGCCGACCGCGGAATTCACCATCGGCAGCTCGGTCAACGCCGCGGTCGCCGCGTTCTCGAAATGTATGGCCGACCGCGGCAAGGAAGACGGCGTGCAGGTCAACTGCATCCATCCCAGCATGGTCGAGACCGATCGGCTGTGGAAGCGCATCAAAGCCGAGATGGAGCGCACCGGCTGGCCCGAGGACAAGGCGCGCCAGGAAATGTGCCGTGGCTTCGGCATAACGCGTTTCGGCACCGTCGAGGATGTCGCCGACATGATCGCCTTTTTGGTCTCAGCGCGGGCCAGCTGGATGCACGGCGCGACCATCGACCTCGATGGCGGCGAGATCCCGGTGCTGTGACCAACATCCTCCTCACCCCCGCACGGATCGGCCCGGCCGAAATACCGAACCGCATCGTCATGCCGCCGATGACGACGCGGACGGCGGACGACGAAGGTTTCGTCACCGACGACTCCATCGCCTATTACCTGGCGCGGGTGCGCGGCGGCACCGGACTGATCACGGTCGAGATGGCCTCGCCGGAGAAAGCCGGGCGGCATCGCCGCCGCGAAGTCGGTATCTATGACGACCGCTTCATCCCCGGCCTGACGCGGCTGGTCGGCGAAATTCATCGCGGCGGCGCCAAGGCTTCGATCCAGCTCGGCCACGGCGGCGGCCACACCCGTATCGATATCTGCGGCGAGACGCCGATTGCGCCGTCGGCCGTTCCGCATCCGGTCTATGAGACCACATTCGAGACCATCATCCCGGAGGAGATGACCAAAGCGCGCATCGCGCAAACCACCGCCGCCTATGTGGCCGCCGCCGAGCGCGCCCGGCAGGCCGGCTTCGATTGCGTCGAAGTCCATGCCGCGCACGGCTATCTGATCTCGCAATTTCACGCGCCGTTCGAAAATCGCCGGAGCGACGAATATGGCGGCTCACTCGAAAACCGCGCCCGCTTCGGGCTCGAGGTCTTGCGCGCCGTGAAGGCGGCGGTGCCAGAGCTCGGCGTGGTCTATCGGCTGTCGGTCGAGGACTTCTTCCCGGGCGGCTTGCCCTATAGCGAAGGCCGGCAGATCGCGATCTGGGCCGCGGCAGCGGGCGCCGATGCGCTCCACGTCACCGCGGGCCATTACCGCTCGCTGCCCTCGGCGCAGATCGTGCTGCCGCCGATGAATTTCCCGGATGCGCCGTTCCTCGATTTCGCCGCCGACGTGAAAAAGCACATCGGCGTGCCGGTGATCGCCGTCGGCCGACTCGGCGATCCGAAGACGGCCGAGGCCGCGGTCGCGGACGGCAAGGCCGATTTCATCGCGCTCGGGCGCTCGCTCGTCGCCGAGCCGCAATGGGTCGACAAAGTGCGACGCGGCGAGCCGATCCGGCGCTGCCTCGCCTGCAATACCTGCATCAATGAGATGCGCGGCGGCGCCCGTATCGGCTGCGTGGTCAACGGCGCGGCCGGCCGCGAGACTCTATTCGCCGATCCGAGGCCGCCGCAGCGCGAGCGTATCGCCATCATCGGCGCCGGGCCCGCCGGGCTGACCTATGCGTCGTTGGTCGCCGAGGGCAATAGCGTCACGGTGTTTGAGAAAAATGCGCGCGCCGGCGGTGCCTTCCGCTACGCCGGCAAGGCGCTGCTGTTTCAAGAAGTGGAAGCGAACGAGGAAAGCTTCGCGCGCTACATCGGCGACATGGTTGGCGCCTGCGTGTCGAAGGGTGTGGAATTTCGTTATTCGACCGACGTGACGGTGCTGCCGGAATTGCTGGCGCCGTTCGACCGCATTGTCATTGCGAGCGGCGCCGCCTATCGCTTCGGCACCGGCGCGCTCGCCGAATGGATGCTCGACCACGGGTTCGCGCGCGCTCCCGGCATCGCCAGATTGTTCGCCATGCCGGCACTGCGCGACTGGTTTTATTATCGGGCGCGGCGCGCCACGGCCGCCCGCTTCGAGGCGCTGGTACGGCCAGGCCAAAGCGTCGCTGTGATCGGCGATGCCGTACGCGCCGGCAAAAGCAAACAGGCGATCGCCAGCGCCTTCGAGGCGGCGCTGTTGCGCTAAATCAGGCCGCTTGTTTCGCATAAGCAACGCGCAGGCATCGCGCGAACGTCAGGCCCTGCACCACAATGGTGAAAATCACCACCGCATAGGTCACGACCAAGAGGTCGGTGCGCCACGGCGATGGCGGCAGCGTCAGCCCGAGCGCGATCGAGATGCCGCCGCGCAATCCGGCCCAGGTCAAGACCGTGGCGGCGCGCAGCTTCTCGCCAAAGCTCTCGCGCGTCATCGCGAGCGGCACCGCGACGCTCGCGAACCTGGAGACGATGGCGAGCGGGATCGCGAACACAATCGGCAAGAGCTCGAGCGGGTGAACGATCAGGCCGAGAATCTGCAATCCCATCAGCAGGAACAGAATGATGTTCAGGATCTGATTGAGCGGCGACCAGAAGCCGATCAGCACGGCGCGCGTCTCCTCCGGCATGGCAAAACGCGACGACGGCGACGACAGGCACAGGCCGGCGCACACGACCGCGATCGGGCCGGACAATTCGGCGAGCTGGGCGATCCGGTAACTGCCGAGCACCAGCGCCAGCGATATCAGGAGCTGGAGGCCGTCGTCCTTGACCCGCCGCAACAGTAGAGCCGCGAACCAGCCGGTAACGACTCCAAGGGCGGCGCCGCCGGCAATTTCGCGAACCAGCGCGCCGATAATGCGACCATGACCGAAATGGATGACATCGCCTTGCGTGACGCCCAGCGCCAACAGGAACAGCACCACGCCTGCCCCGTCGTTGAACAGGCTTTCGCCCACAATGGCCGCTCGCAGGCTCGGCGGCAGACCTGAGCGCTGCAGCAGATTTTCAACGACGACCGCGTCGGTCGGGGCCAGCACCGCGCCGAGGACCAGACACCAGGCGAGAGGAACCGCGGCGCCGATCAAGCCGAATGTCAGATAGATGCCGTAGCCGAAAATCGCCGTCGAGATCACGACGCTCGCGGTCGCCAGCAGCAGAATGAGCCAGCGCCGCCGGCTCAATTCCATGACGTCGACATGCAGGCTGCCGGCGAACAACAGCAGCGCCAGCGTACCGTCGAGGAAGAAATGCGGCAGGTCCGCTTCATCGAGCGTGCCGCGCAACCAATGCATGGCGTGCAGATGAAACAGCCGGTCGCTGCCGACATAGAGGAGCGAGACCACAAGCGAGCCGAGCAGCATGCCGATGGCCGGCGGCAGGCCAGCCCAGAAGTAATTGATGCAGCCGATCAGGACCGCGAGCGCGAGCACGATGGCGAAAAGATCGACCGGCTCCATCTTTCGCTCATCGCCCCCAGCGCACGCGCCGATCGTTACGCCCGTCCGGTCAGTTTCCGCGCCGCTTCGAGATGGCTAAAACTCTGCACCGGCGCGCACATCAGGAAGCGGTAGCCTTCCTGCACGATGCGTTCGACATTGTGCTGCTCGACATGCGGGTGGCCGACGACCACGTTGTGCCTCTTGCAGGTATCGACGATGCGCTTCATCCACTCCAGCACGGTCTTGTGCTCGTATTGCCGTGGATAGCCGAGCTCCTGCGAGAGATCCCCTTCGCCGATCAGGATGCAGCCGATGCCCGGCACATTTTTGAGCATGTCATCGAGGTTCTCGACGCCGCGGGTATCCTCGATCTGCAGGATGCAGAAAATCTCGCCCTGCGGATTGAGCGGCCAGACGTCGGCTTTCTGATAATAGTCCTGCTGGCCGAGGCCCCAATAGCGCGCGGCCGCGGTCGGGCCATCGCCGCGGATACCGGCGGGATCGTAATGCGCGGCGGTCTTGAGCCGCGGATAGCGGCAGGCGCCGACCGCGTTTGCGGCCTCGTCGACGGTCGAAATGTGGGGGAAAACGACGCCGTAGCAGCCCATGTCGAGGGCCTGCTTGGCGTGCCATTGCGCCATCTCGACGCCATTCACCGGGATGCGGACCATAGGAGTGACGCCCGGCACGACCGAGGCGGCCTTGGCGATCAGGGCGCGATTGAGCATGTATTGCAGGCAATCGCGCAGCATGCGGCCGTCCCACGGCTGATGCTCCATCTCGAACACGCAAGCATCGAATTTCGACGTGCTCATGCCGATCGCGGAATTGATTTCGGCCGGAGCGAAACATGTCAGTGCATGCTGGCCCGCTTCGAGCGCGCGAATGACGCCGTTGAGCCTTGGTAGTTCAGCCATTCCTTGGTCTCCCCTTCGTTTCGGGCGGCATCCTAGAGCATGATCCGGAAAAGTGGAAACCGGTTTTCCGAAAAGATCATGCTCAAACAAGATGCTAGCGTCCGGTTCTCTTTCGATCAGATCCGATCGGGCGCTAGCCGCATGATCCGGAAAAGTGGAACGCGGCGTCTACCCGCCGGCTGCCCCATATTTGAGCGCCATTCATCATGTGGGCGCGTGTAATACCGTGCTACACCACGGTCGTGAAAATCATCCTTGTCGGAATGACCTGCATCGTCGGGCTCTTCGTGCTCGGACTTGTAACCGCGCTGATCTTGGTAATGACACCGGATCCGCCGATGCCGGCGCCCAAGGATGTCTTCGATTTCACCTCGATGCGGAAAGCGCCGACGGAGATCGATCCGCCGGCACTGCGGCGTTATCCGGCACGCGACGGCGAACAGCTGGCCTATCGGATCTATGACTCAAGTTCCGATCGCATCCTGATTTTCATCCACGGCTCGTCCTATCATGGCGGCGGCTATCACGCGCTGGCCTCGGCGCTGAGTCTGGGCGGCGTCGCCAAAGTGGTGCTGCCCAATCTGCGCGGCCACTACATGTCGGGCCGGCGCCGCGGCGACATCGATTACATCGGCCAGTACGAGGACGACCTCGACGACCTGATCAAGTTCCTGCGCTCCTCGGAGCACCTCGAAGGGCCGATCACCCTCGGCGGCCATTCCAGCGGCGGCGGGCTTGCCATCCGCTTTGCCGGCGGCGCTTATGCCGGCGAGGTATCGAGCTATTTGTTGCTGGCACCGATCATTCCGCTCTCGAACGCGATCAGAAACGGCGACGCGGGCGGCTGGGCCATCATAAATTGGAAGCGCCTTTATGGGCTGCTGGCGCTCAATGCCATCGGCATCCACGGCTTCAACGGCCTGCCGATTGTCGCTTTCAACAAGCCGGCGAAGTTTTGGGACGGCACCGAAACACTGTCCTATTCTTACCGGCTGAACACCTCCTATCATCCGCGGCGGGATTACCACGCCGATATCCGGGCGCTCGCCCCGCATACGCTGGTGCTTGTCGGCCAGAACGACGAGGCGATCGATCCACCGGCGCTACGCACGCTCATCGCCGCCGACGCGCCGCAGGCGCAGATGAAGATCATGCCGGACATCAACCACTTCGGCATATTCTCCGACCCTGCGGCGCTCGCGGCCGCGGCGGCATGGATGCGCGGCCTGCCGGACGGCGGCGGCCCGTAACTCCACGGCGCCGCCCGCCGTTTGACAATACCGCCACGCGCCGTAGCATCGGCGCCCTCTCATCCCCTTACCCCCCAAAGTGACGGCGCAGACATGATCATCGATTGCCACGGCCACTACACCACCGAGCCCAAGGACCTGCACCGCTTCCGCAAGGACCAGACCGCGGCCGCCAACGCCAAGGACAACGCGGCGATGCCGTCGCGCGCGGCGCTGAAAATGCCGGACGACGAGATCCGCGAGAGCATCGAGCAGAACCAGCTCAAGCTGCAGCGCGAGCGCGGCACCGACCTGACGATCTTCTCGCCGCGGGCCTCGGGCATGGGCCACCATGTCGGCGACGAGAGCGTCAGCCTCGAATGGTCGCAAATCTGCAACGACCTGATCGCGCGCGTGGTGTCGCTTTATCCGAAAAATTTCGTCGGCGTCTGCCAACTGCCGCAATCGCCCGGCGCCGATCCGAAGAATTCCGCCGCCGAGCTCGAGCGCTGCGTCAAGATGGGATTCATCGGCTGCAATCTAAATCCCGATCCGTCGGGCGGCTATTTCAACTCGCCGCCGATGACCGACAAATCCTGGTTCCCGCTCTACGAAAAGATGATCGAGCTCGACGTGCCGTGCATGATTCACGTCTCCGGCTGCTGCAATCCGGCGATGCACACCACGGGATCCTATTATCTCAACGCCGACACTATGGTGTTCATGCAGGTTCTTCTGTCCGACCTGTTCAAGAACTTCCCCAAGCTCAAATTCATCATTCCGCACGGCGGCGGCGCGGTGCCGTTCCATTGGGGCCGCTTCCGCGGCATCGCGCTCAACAACGGCAAGCCGGAGCTTGCCGAGATCATGGGCGACAATATTTTCTTCGATACCTGCGTCTATCATCAGCCGGGCATCGACCTGCTCACCAAGGTGGTGCCGATCGATAACATCCTGTTTGCCTCGGAGATGGTCGGCGCCGTCAAGGGCAATGACCCGAAGACAGGTTTCGGCTTCGACGACACCAAGCGTTACGTCGACTCTGCCCCGATCAGCGACGCCGACCGCAAGAAGATTTTCGAAGGCAATGCCCGCAAGGTGTACAGCCGCCTCAAGGTCTAGAACGGCGGATTTGCAGAGGCCTGATCCACCTTGGCGAAGGCACCGAAACAACTCGCCCCGGCCAGTGTGCGCCGATCGAACCGTGTCCGCGTCGGCACGCGGGAAATCGAAACGCAGGGACTGGACAACGGATTTTGGACCGATCTCTATCACCGCTCGATGACGGTATATTGGCCGGTATTCTTCGGCAGCGCCGCGGCCATCTTCGTTTTTCTCAACGCGGTTTTCGCGTTCCTTTATTGGCTGGGCGACCAGCCAATTGCCAATATCGACCACGATCTGCCGCTCAGCCTGTTTTATTTCTCGATCGAGACGCTGGCGACGGTCGGCTACGGCGACATGCATCCGCAGACCGACTACGGGCATTTCATCGCCACCATCGAAATCTTCACCGGCATGTGTTTTCTCGCGGTGATGACCGGGCTGATCTTCGCCCGCTTTTCGCGGCCGCGGGCGCGCTTCATCTTCGCGGAAAATCCGGTCGTCACCGTGCATCAGCGGCAGCCGACGCTGATGATCCGCGTTGCCAATGCCCGCAACAACACCATCTCGCAAGCCACCGCGCGACTGTGGTTTTTTCGCCTGGAGAAAACCATCGAGGGGCACCAGCTCAGGCGCTACCATGAACTCTTGCTCGATCGACGCGAGCACCCGATGTTTACGCTGAGCTGGACGGTTTTTCACACCATCGACGAGACCAGCCCGTTATACCGGATGACCGAAGAGGATTTTCTCGCGACCGAGGCCGCGTTTGCGCTCAATGTCAGCGGCGTCGACGACAGTTCGGCACAGCATCTCTACGCCCGCGCGCTCTATTCGCATCGCGATATCCGCTGGAACCACCGCTATCGCGATATCACCAGCTTTTCGGCCGATGGGCGGATGCTGATCGATTACAGCAAGTTCCACCAGGTGACGCCGGACGCGCCTTCTCCGTCGGCGTGATCGGGGACTGCCCGATGCGTAGAACCTAATCGGTTCTGATTGAATCAGAACCGGGCTCTAGCATTTTGTTTGCGCATGATCTTTTCGGAAAACCGGGTTCCGCTTTTCCGGATCATGCTTTAGCCGGCCTTGCGCAAAGCGGATTGGGTGACGCGGCCGATCCAATTGCCGAGCGCCTTGACGAAGGCGTTCGGCCGCGTGCTGCCGTCCATCGCGATCACGTGTTCGACGGATGCGACGCGTGCGGGCCCGCGGCCGCTGCCCTTTCGGAGCCTAAGCGGCAATTTCTTACCCCCGGTCTTTTTGGCGTGCCTCGCCTTTTTGGCGTGACTGAGCGCGATCGGGCCGACATGGGTAAGAAACACCTTCTCATGCGGTCGGGTCAGGATATCGATCGCCTGCCGCAGCGGCAGCCATTTCACCGCTTTGACGTCGTCCATGAGGTCGCGCACCTGCGGGCCTGTGGCGCGCATCAGCCAGAACTGCACGATTTTGATCTTGCCTTCGACCGCGTAGGACATCGAGCCGAGGAATTCGTGGACCGAGACGTCGTGTCCGGTCTCCTCGAGGACCTCGCGCTTGGCGGCGTCGCGCGGGTGCTCGCGCGGCATCAGCTTGCCTTTGGGCAGCACCCACGCCTTCTCCCGGCGCATGCGGACCACCGCAACGCGCGGCCTGGCGTTGCCGCGTAACACAATACCCCCCGCGGCCAGGATCGGCGCGGGACGCTTGGCCGAATCTGTCATGCTGATTTTTATGCCGGACGGATCGCCGGGGAGCAAGAAGGGATTACACGGACTGCGTGCGAACCCGCCGGATTATTTCACATTATGACAAGAACGATCTTACCGAAATGCCGATTGGCCTTCATCATGGCGAGTGCATCCGTGATGTCCGCAAGCCTAAAAGTCTTGTCGATCGGCAGCGCCAACTTGCCGGCTTCGATGGCCGGCCACAGGTCGGCCCACAGCAAGCGATTGATTTCGCGGACATCCTCGACGGTGCGGGTGCGAAAGGTCACGCCGATATAGTCGATGCGCTTGAGCGCATGCTTGTCGAAATCGAACTCGCCCTTGGTGCCGCCGAGCCGGCCGACATTGACGATGCGGCCGAGCAGCGCCGCCGCTTCGAGGTTGCCGTTGGCGACGCCGCCGGAAACAAGGTCGACGATCAGGTCGACACCCTTTCCGCCCGTTGCCTTCTTCACCTCGGCCGGCCAGTTCGGATCGCCTGAATCGAGCGCGACGTCGCAGCCATATTCCGCGAGCCGGGCCCGGCGCGCAGCATTGGTCGAGGTGCCGAGCACCAGCGAAGCGCCCATCAATTTGCCGATCTGCATGCCCATCAGGCCGACGCCGGAACTCGCGCCTTGCATGAGCAATGTCTCGCCGCGCTTCAACCGTCCGGCGGTGGCCACCGCGTTGTGCATGGTTTGCATCGCAACCGGGAAACACGCCGCCTGTTCAAACGTCATGTTGTTGGCGGGGATTCGATGCGCCCGGCCGGCATCGGTCGTGACATATTCGGCAAAACCGCCCGGCGCCGAGCCCATAACGCGGTCGCCGGCTTTAAAATCCCGAACTTCGGCGCCGACCGCCTCGACCTCGCCCGCGCATTCGAGCCCGATCCGCGCGCCGACCCCGCCGACACTGCCGTGCTGAATGCCCGATGCGACCAGAAGGTCGGCGCGATTGAGGCTCGATGCCCGCACCCGGATCAGGATTTCGTTCGGCTTCGGCTCGGGCTTCGGCAGATCGCGGATCTCGACCCCGTTTTCGCCCAACACTGCGGCGCGCATGGTGTTTCCTCCCGTTCGCGGCAAACTTCCTCTACGTGCTATCGTCCATGCCGCCGCCGAGTTCAACTGGCCAAATTTAATTGGCCGAATCGAACTGGCAAAAGCGGGGAGCGCGAATGCCCTTCGAAGCCCTGACCACGACCAGCGTCGGCAGCTTTCCGCGCCCGGCATGGCTTGCCGAGACCAAGCGCAATCAAGTCACGTTCCGGCAATCCGGCGAAACCCTTGCGGAAGCGCTGGACGACGCGACCGCAGTCGTGCTTCGCGAGCAGGAACAGCTCGGCCTCGACCTTCTGACCGACGGCGAGCTGCGGCGCATGCACTTCATCTTTCATATCGCCGGAACCTGGGATGGCATCGACACCGCGACGCTCGCCACGAAAACGATCTATCGCAACCGCACCGCCAATCGGTTGGTGCCGCGGATCACCGGCAGGATCGCGCGCCGCGGGCCGGCCTCGGTCGGCGACCTGCGCGCCGCCATGGCGCATACGTCCCGCCCGCTGAAAATGGCGGTGCCGGGGCCGATGACGGTGGCCGACAGCGCGCTCAACGAATTCTACAAAGACGAGGAAGAACTCGCGATGGACGCGGCCTTGGCGATCAACGGCGAGCTGCGCGATCTGCAAGCGGCCGGCTGCGCGGTGCTGCAGATCGACGAGCCGGCGATGACGCGCTACCACGATAAAGTCGCGGGTTATGGCGCGAGAGCGCTCGACCGCTGCCTCGACGGCATCACGGTGCCGACGGTCGTGCATCTTTGTTACGGCTATCCGGGCGGCGGCGAGCGGCAGCATCAATACCAATACAACGACCTCCTGCCGCATCTGATGACAACGCGGATCGGCGGCTTCACCGTCGAGTTCGGCCGCAGTTCCTTCGATCCGCAAGTGCTGCGGTTGTGCGGCGACCGCATCGTGATGTTCGGCTGCGTCGATCCGGGCGATACGCCGGCACCCACAGTCGACGCCATCGAACGCCGCGTCGCGGGCGTGCTCGAAGTGCTGGACCCCAACCAGGTCTGGCTCGCGCCCGACTGCGGGCTGATGACCATCAGCCGAGCGCTGGCGCACGAGAAACTGCGGGTCATGGTCGAAGCGGCGCGGCGATTGCGGTCGACGCTTTAGCCCCGACTTGCGCTAGAGCCGGCCGCCGGGATTGATTAGACTGCCGCGGCTGAAGGATTTTGGGCACGAGGCCCGCGGCTTCGAGGAAAGCACCGCCCATATGAACCAAGCCGTCCGCCCGCGTGTAGCGGCTTCCGCCTGCCCGCACGACTGCCCATCGACCTGTGCGCTCGAAATCGAAGTGTTCGACGGGCATACTATCGGTCGGGTCCGCGGCGCCGAGGACAATGCCTACACGGCGGGCGTGATCTGCGCCAAGGTCGCGCGCTACGCCGAGCGCGTGCATCATCCCGATCGCCTGAAGCATCCGCTGCGCCGCAGCGGCGCCAAGGGCACCGACTTCGCGCCGATCTCCTGGGACGACGCGCTCGATATCGTCGCCGAGCAATTTCTGCGCGCCGAGGAGCGGCATGGCTCCGAGACGGTCTGGCCCTATCTCTATGCCGGCACCATGGGTTACGTCATGCGCGACGGCATCCACCGGCTGCGCCACGCCAAGAAATATTCCGGCTTTTTCTCGACTATCTGCGTCAACCCCGCCTTCACCGGCTTCATCGCCGGTACCGGCAAGCTCGCCGGCGCCGATCCGCGCGAAATGGCGAAGTCGGATGTGGTGGTGATCTGGGGCACCAATGCGGTGAACACCCAGGTCAATGTAATGACGCATGCGACGCGCGCCCGCAAAACACGCGGCGCCAAACTCGTCGCCGTCGATATCTATATGAACGCAACCATGCGGCAGGCCGATCTGCCGGTGCTGATCCGGCCGGGCACCGACGGCGCGCTCGCCTGCGCGGTGATGCATTGCCTGTTCCGCGACGCCAAAGCGGACTGGGATTATCTCGAGCGTTACACCGATGCGCCGCATGGACTTGCCACCCATCTGCGCAGCCGCGATCCGGCCTGGGCGGCAAACATCACCGGCTGCCCGGTCGAAACCATCGAGGCCTTCGCGCGGCTTGTCGGCGACAACAAGCGCACGTTTTTTCGGCTCGGCTATGGCTTCTCGCGCTCGCGCAACGGCGCGGTCAACATGCATGCCGCAAGCTGCATCGCCGCCGTCACCGGCGCTTGGCAATTCGAAGGCGGCGGCGCCTTCCACAATAACGGCGGCGTCTTTCACCTGAACAACAGCGTCATCGAAGGCGCCGATTTGCGCGATCCCGCGATCCGCATGCTCGACCAGTCGCGCATCGGCGCGATCCTGACCGGCGACAAGGACGCGCTCCTTGGCGGCCCGCCGGTCACCGCGATGCTCATTCAGAACACCAATCCGGTGTCGGTCGCGCCCGACCAGGAACTGGTGAAGCGCGGCTTTGCCCGCAACGATCTGTTCGTCTGCGTGCACGAGCAATTCATGACCGACACCGCGAAGCTTGCGGATATCGTTCTGCCCGCCACCATGTTCGTCGAGCACGATGACTTCTACACCGCGGGCGGCAGCCAATACATTCTGCTCGGGCCGAAATTGATCGAGCCGCCCGGCGAATGCCGCTCGAACCATGAGGTGATCTGCGGACTGGCCAAGCGCCTGGGAGCCACCCATCCGGGTTTCGCCATGACGCCGCGCCAATTGATCGACGTGTCGCTGCGCCAATCCGGCTGGGGCACGCTCGCCGATCTCGAGAAAAACCGCTGGATCGATTGCCAGCCGGATTTCGCCTCGTCGCATTATCTCGGCGGCTTCGCCTATACGGACAAGAAATTCCGCTTCAAGCCGGATTGGCCCACGGTGCCGTTTCAGCGCTGGCATCGGACCATGATCCCAAAACCGATGCCGGAATTTCCCGACCACTGGGATGTCATCGAAGAGGCTGAACCCGAGCACCCGTTCCGGTTGGCGACCTCGCCGGCGCGCGGCTTTCTCAATTCCACTTTTACCGAAACACCGACCTCGCTTGCCAATGAGCGGCGGCCGGAAGTCCTGCTGCACCCCGAAGACGGAGCGGCGCTCGGCGTCGCGACCGGCGATCTGGTCACGCTCGGCAACCGCCGCGGCGAGGTGCGGCTGCACGCAAAATTGTTCGACGGCGTGCGCCGCGGCGTCGTGATCGCCGAATCGCTCTGGCCCAATTCGGCCTACGCGGACGGCCGCGGCATCAACACGCTGACCGGCGCCGACTCGATCGCCCCGTTCGGCGGGGCTGCGTTCCACGACAATAAAGTGTGGCTGCGAAAAGCGGGTTAGTCTTACCGAACCGGAACATCCGAGGCGCGCGTAGGCGTGCCCTCGCCCCTTGCGGGAGAGGGCTACTCAGAGTTTCAACCGGCACGGATGGGTGAGGGGTTGCGCCCCGACCCCTCACCGCATTTTGTTGGTGCGATGCCGAGCGGCCCTCTCCCGCAAGGGGGAGAGGGCAGGCGCGCAGCCGCCGCAATTTTGTGATGCAATAACGCTAATCCGCCTACATCTGCGGCCGCGGAAACCGCACCGGCATCGCGTCGGCCGGCACGATCTCCTTGCCGATCGGCCACAGCGCGATGCCGGCAAGTTTCAGATGCGCCCAGGCGAAGGGAATGCCGACAATGGTGATGGCGAGCCCGATCGCGGTGAGCAGATGGCCGAGCGCCAGCCACCAGCCGGCGAGCACCAGCCAAATGATATTGCCGAGCAAGCCGAGGGGTCCGGTGCCGAAATCACGCCCGCGATATTCGGCGCGCGACACCGCCCTGCGGCCGAACGGCAGCAACGTATAGGACGCGATATTCAGCGCAGACCAGGCCCAGGGCAGGCCGATAATGGTGATCGCCATGATAAACGCGGCAATCAGCCAGGCGAGCGCCATCCATAGGCCGCCGAAGACGATCCAGAGCAGGTTCAGGACGAAGGAAACTGGGCTCATACTACTTTATTTAGCTCATACTACTCTATTTAGATTCATCGGACGCTGCGGCAAGAGCGGGATCGGTCATGGCCAGCCACTATCGTCACCAATAAAGAGACGATAAGGCTTGACACTTGTCCCCAATACAGTTACATAGCCAATGCTCGCCCATCGAGGGACGTCACCGGTGACGGCCGTTTGACGGGGCGGGTGCGGTTCCTGCGGGTGGGGCTCGTAACCCCGCTCCCGGGCGGCCTTAGGCATCGACCAGCCGGCACTATGACCGGCGTGCGAGGTGCATCGCTGTGACCGCGATCCAAGGCGGAGGTAACACCTCCGCTCGGCGTGGATCGCGCGAAGCGCGGCCTGGGGCTGAGCCATGGCCTTCATTGGCGTGGCAAGCGCCGCGGTGGAGCGCCGAGAGGCGAGCCCCCTCCGTATTTCCTCCGTAGCTGGAGAAAATTCGGAGGGGGCAGCCGCGCCCGCTGGCGCGGTCTCTAAAACAACGCGCCTACCGGCGCTCCGCCTCCCTCTTCGGGAGGGCTTCTCGGGAATGGCTTGGCAAAACTCGGGCGCGCAGGCGCCGCGAGAACGAGAGCACGCATCCTGCCCCGCAATAGCGGGGAAGGGGGACCGCGCGTTTGCGCGGTGGAAGGGGCGCGGGTCGTGACGCGCCACAGATGCAGCAAGGGGATATCGATGGCGACGTTTGCGATTGTCCTTCGACGGCAACGAAGCGGAGAGTCAGAGGCCCCTCCCACCGCCCTCCCCGCTGCGCGGGGCGGGATGCTGTTAATCGAACAGCGCCACGGCCCGGGTCCAGCCGGCGGAAGCCGCTTTGATCTTGTAGGGGAAGCAGGCGACGGTGAAACCATGATCGGGAAGCTGTTCGAGATTGGCGAGCTTCTCCATGTGGCAATAGGGAATTTCCCGGCCGGCCTTGTGGCCTTCCCAGATGATCGAGGGATCGCGGGTTTCGAGCCAGCGCTCGCGCATCGACGAGAACGGCGCGTCCCAGCCCCAGGCGTCGATGCCGGTGACGCGCACGCCGCGCGAGGTCAGATAAAGCGTCGCTTCGCGGCCCATGCCGCAGCCGGCGGTGAGGTATTCGTCGGTGCCAACGCATTCGCTGGCGCGGGTATTGACCAAGACGATGTCGAACGGTTTCAGCTCATGGCCGATCCGCCGCAACTCGGCCTCGACCTCGGCCGCACCGATAACGTGACCGTCGGGGACCTTGCGAAAATCGAATTTCACGCCGGGCCGGAAGAACCAGTCGAGCGGCACTTGATCGATGGTCAGCATCGGCTTGCCGTCGATCGAACGCGACTGGAAATGAACCGGAGCATCCATATGGGTGCCGTTATGCGTCGTGAGCTGGATTTCTTCGATGGCCCAGCCCTCGCCGTCCGGCAGGTCCTCGCGGCGCAGGCCCGGAAAAAGCTCGCAGAGCAGCGGCGCGGTGTCGGCATTGCTGCGATATTGGATCTTCGGCCGCATGAAGGGGTAGTCGTAGACCGTTTCGTTATCGAGCGGTGACGACAGATCGACAATGCGGCTTGGCAATTTCATCGGTTCCTCGCCTGTGATTTTTTGGCTTTCGGCGCGCTCGCCGGTTCTCGCCGCGAACTATACCGGTTATGGGTGGGCCAGAAAGGGGTGCGCATGATCCTCGTAACGGGCGCCAGCGGCTTTGTCGGCTCGGCCGTCGTCAAGGTGCTGCTCAAGGCCGGGCATCAGGTCCGCGTGCTGGTGCGGCCGACGAGCTCGCGGGTCAATCTCGCCGATCCGCGGCTCGAGATCGCGACCGGCGACCTCCTCGACGCGGCGTCGATCGAGCGGGCGATGACGAATATCCGCTTCGTCTTTCATGTCGCGGCCGACTACCGGCTGTGGGCGCGCAACCCCGACGACATCGTGCATACCAATGTCGAGGGCACGCGGCTCGTGATGGAAGGCGCGTTACGCGCCGGCGTCGAGCGCATCGTCTATACCTCGAGCGTCGCGACGCTAAAGCCACAGCCGGACGGCAGCTTGAGCGATGAGACTTTTCCAGTCGACCCGAAGCTCGCCCTCGGCGGTTACAAATACAGCAAGGTCGCGGCCGAACGCCTGGTCGAAAGCATGATCGCGGAACAAGGCCTGCCCGTCGTCATCGTCAATCCGTCGACGCCGATCGGGCCGGGCGACGTCCGCCCGACCCCGACCGGCCGCATCATCGTCGAGGCTGCGGCGGGCCGCATGCCGGCCTATGTGGATACCGGCCTGAACCTCGTTCATGTCGACGATGTCGCCGCGGGCCATGTCGCAGCCTTGGACAAAGGCCGAATCGGCGAGCGCTATATCTTGGGCGGCGAGAATGTTCTCTTAGGCGACATGCTGCGCGAGATCGCCCGCCAAGTCGGGCGCCGGCCGCCGAATGTGCGCTTGCCGCGGCAGCTCATTTTTCCGCTCGCTTACGGCGCCGAAGCCGTTGCGCATTTCACCGGCCGCGAACCCTTCGTCACCACGACCGGGCTGCGGCTCGCCAAGGATCGCATGTTTTTTTCGTCGGCGAAGGCTGAGCGCGAGTTGGGCTATCGGGCGCGGCCCTACGGCGAAGCGATCGCCGAAGCCATCGCCTGGTTTCGGCAGAACGGTTATCTGAAGAAGTGACGGTGGCGAAGACGCACGGTCAGGCGGCGAGCAGGTCCGAATAACCCTTCAGGGCCGCGCCGCTCCCTTTGGCCGCGGCAACGACGCGCGGCGAAATCAGTGCCGCCAGTTCGTCATAGTAGCGATAGCCCAGCGCCGCGCCGGTAAATGCATTCGCAGTCGCCGGATGGGTATAAATCTCCGTCACGCCATCGGGCAATTGCGCCAACAGTCCGGCGATGCGCGCCTCGGTCATCGCGCCGGACCACGCCAAGCCAAAAACACGGTCGGCGGTCGCGAGATGAGCGCCGTGAACGCGCGCCCGCAGCCGCTCCGCCCACCATTCCGTCACCAAGGATTGCGGCGACGAGGCTTGAGGTTCGATACGCCTGAGCGCAGTCGCGGGCTCCAGCGGCACGCGCAAGGCCGTCATGCCGAAGCGTCTGCCAATCTCGATCACGAGGCGCGCGATGGTCGGGTGCAGATGAAAATGCTTGTGGCAGTCGACGTGATCGAGCGGCAATCCGGTCGCCGCATAGGCCTCGAACTGTGCCGTAATCTCGGCGGCGAGTTGCCGGCGCGCCGCCGGATCGACGAATATCCGCAAGCCCGCCGCCGCCATATTTTTGCGAAAGCAGCCGTTGCGATCGACCAGCGCGGGTAAGGCCTCGGGCCGCAGCATCGGCCGGCCGTCGACAAGAACGATGTGCAAGCCGACGCGCAGCGAAGCCAGCCGGCGGGCGCGCTCGATCGCATCGGCCGCCGCCGGCGCCGCCACCATCAGGCTCGCGGCGGTCAGAATGCCGGTGGAGTGCGCCATTTCGACGGCGTCGTTGACCTCGGGCGCCAGCCCAAAGTCATCCGCCGTGACGATCAGCGCTTTCAGTGCGCCGCTCCCCGCCGCTCGCGGAGGAAATGAAAGAACTCGACGCTTTCGCGCAGCCGCCGCTTCATCACCTGCGGACTACGCACCATTTCGCCGACGATCGACGCGATCTTGCCGGAACGAAAATAGAAGCGGCGATAGAATTCCTCGACCGAATCGAAGATCTCGGTATGGCTGAGATGCGGATAATGCAGCGGCGCGATCTGCACGCCGTCCTCATTGACGAGTTCGGCATTGGCCTCGTCGAGCCAGCCATTTTCCAGCGCCTGCTTGAACAGAAATGTTCCCGGATAAGGCGCCGCCAGCGATACCTGAATGGTGTGCGGATTGATCTCGGCGGCGAAACGGATGGTCTCTTCGATGGTCGCTTTGGTCTCGCCCGGCAAGCCCATGATGAACGTGCCGTGGATGGCGATGCCGAGATCGTGACAGTCTTTGGTGAAACGCCGCGCGACGTCGATCCGCATGCCCTTCTTGATATTGTGCAGAATCTGCTGATTGCCGGACTCGTAGCCGACCAGCAGGAGCCGCAGCCCGTTGTCGCGCAGCACCTTCAGCGTACCGGTGGGCACATTGGCCTTGGCGTTGCACGACCAGACCACGCCGAGCTTGTTCAGCTCCTTGGCGATCGCCTCCGCGCGCGGCAGATCGTCGGTAAAAGTATCGTCGTCGAAAAAGAATTCCTTCACCTCCGGAAACGCTTTTTGCGCCCAGGCGATTTCCTCGACGACATGGCCCACCGAACGCGTGCGGTAGCGATGGCCGCCAACGGTCTGCGGCCACAGGCAGAATGTGCAGCGCGATTTGCAGCCGCGGCCGGTGTAGATCGACAAATAGGGATGCCGCAAATAGCCGATGAAATAACTATTGATGTCGAGGTCGCGCTTATAGACCGGCGAGACGAAGGGCAGCCGATCCATGTCTTCGAGTGTTGGGCGCTCGTCGTTGTGGATGACGATGCCGTCGGCATTGCGATAGGACAGGCCGGCGATGTCGCCCCAAGGCCGGTCGTCGGCGATTTCCTTGATGGTGAAATCGAACTCGTTGCGAGCGGCAAAATCGATCAGCGGCGAGGCCTGCAGCGAGCCTGCCGGATCGACCGCCACCTTGGCGCCGACCAGGCCCACTTTGAGGCTGGGCTTGGCCGTCTTGAGCGCCTTGATGGTCTCGATGTCGGAAGCAAAGGACGGCGCCGAGGTGTGAAGCACCGCGAGATCGTAATCCCGCGCCGTCGCCACGACCTCGGCAAGCTTGATCCGATGCGGCGGGGCATCGATGAGCTTCGAGCCTTCGACCAGCGCCGCCGGTTGGGCGAGCCAGGTCGGATACCAGAACGAACGAATTTCGCGCCGGGCCTGGTAGCGCGATCCGGCGCCGCCATCAAAGCCGTCGAAGGACGGTGCCTGAAGGAATAGGGTCCGCATCACGACTTGGTGTCCATCAAGATTTGCCCTCACCGTAATAAGCGAGCGTGTTGTCGGGGCGGAGCGTGTAGCGATGACCGCGCCATTCGACGCTGCGGCCAAAAAAGCTCGCGATGAAAACGGCAAACGACAAGACGTCGCGCACCGGCCCGGCCCAGAACACGTCGGAACGCAGATTGAAGGCGCGATCGAGTTCGAACTGCAAGGCGAAGCGGCAGGCCAGTGCAACGACGATGATAAACGAGGCGGGCGCGACGCCGCCAAGCAAAGTGCCGAGCAAAGCCAGTGGCAGGGCGTGGGTCACGATAAGTCCGGCATAACCGAGCGGATCGACGGAGCGGATCGTCCGCGCCCAGCGCAATTCATGCTGAAAGAATTCGCGTGCTGAGCGTTCGGTACAGACATGCGTAACGGTTGCCGCCGGGATCGCGACGGTAAGTCCGGTGCGGCGCACCAGCGCGCCGAGCACATAATCGTCGGCAAGCTGATCGGCGATGGATTCGAACCCGCCGATGCTGTCGAGTGTTTCCCTGCGCAGCGCCATCGTCGGGCCAAAACAAGGCGTCGCGAGGCCGAATTTGAGACCGACGAGCACACCCGGCAACAGGTGATAGTCGATCGCCGCTGCGCCAAGCCGCGCCCAGACCTGCGTCGAATTACCGGTTGCCGCGAGGCCGCGGTAGAGACAGGTCACCAAGCCGACCCCCGGACGATCAAGCTCCGCCGCGATGTTTTTCAGATAGTCGGGCTCGGCGATGATGTCGCTATCGGACACGACCAGTACTTCGTGCCGCGCGTTTGCCACCATGTTGATCAGATTGGAGACCTTGGCATTGGTGCCATGCCGGCCTCCGTTGATCGTCAACGTCATCTCGGTATCGGGAAAATCGGCCATCAATTCGTGCACGACCCCGATTGCCGGATCGGCGGGATCGGCAACGCCGAACACGATCTGCACCACGCTCGGATAATCCTGAACGCAGAAGCTCGCCAGATTGGCGTAAAGGTTCGGCTCCAAGCCGTGCAGCGGCTTGAGGATGGTAACAGCGGGATAATTCGTTGCCGGTGCAGTCGTCGCCGACCGCGTGAAACTGCGTACGACCCATGCCGCGACAAGCGCGTAGACACAGCCCAGCAATGCCGCCGCATAGCAGACGACCGCCGCCGTATAAAATACTGTCCCCGCCGCATCGGCGGCTTGCGCCCAGAACTCGTCCACGCTCACCCCCTGCCGCCCACTATACGGCTCCGAGCGATTACATGCACTCGAAAGAAACGGCGAAATTCAGGCCGCGACGCTTAGTCCGACATCGCCGTTCCGACACCTTTTTTTCCCGCAGCCAATAGCCGCCGTCCTTCGAGCGCCTGCCAAGCAACCAGTGACGGTATCCCAAGGACCAGGTCGGGAACTCGCTTGAGCAGCGCCATCGCCAGCGCGACATCGGCCGGGACCCCGAAAATCGCACATACGGCAATGAGCGTCCCGTCCTGGACGCCGAGGCCTCCGGGCAGCACGAAGGCCACGGCGCGGCTGCCCTGGCCAAGGCTTTCGATGGCCAAGGCCTCCGCCACGCTCACCGGGTGACCCATGAAATAGAGCGCGATCCACACTTCGCTGGCGCCGCCGAACACCGCCACGAGGTGGGCGAGGAACGATACCGACAGGCCCCAATGATTGCGCCAGATCAGTTGCAGCCGGCCGCCGAGATCGACCACATGATTGAATGCGGGCCATTGCCGTTTTTCGCCGAACGCGATCAGCCAGCGGACGACGGGCTCGAACGCGCCGAAATTCAGAGCGAGAAAAAAGCCCGTAATGGCAGGCAAAGCGACCGCCAGAAGAACAAATGTCATGGCGCTGAGCCGGTGCACGCCGGCCAGATCGAGCACGATGCCGACCCCGACCAGGACGAAGATCAGGAGGCAAACGACCTGGATGAAGATGTCGATCAAGACACTGGCGATCGCCAAGCTGGTCGGTATTCCGAACAAGGCCAGCAGCCTCGCTCCAATGACGTCGCCGCCGACCACGGCAAACGGAAACAGCGTATTGATGGCGTCCCGCACGAAGCGAATGCCGACGAAAGCGCCGACGCCTTGCGGTAACGGGGTAATGAGCAGCCACCAGCCGATGCCGGTGCCCGCGAGCGCGGCAGCCCGCGCGATAATGACAAGCGCACTTCCCCACTTCGAGGTGACGGCCGCCTCAAGGACGGAGGCGAAGCCATAATAGGCGGTCAGTGCGGTGAGCAGCGCCAAACCCACGATGGCGCCGACGGGGGCGAGATATTTCATGGCGCGCACATACAGCGAATTTCGGGTGCCGTGACCGCTCTACCGGTTCGCCCGACCAAATCGGCGGGGAAGTGTGTCTTTTCAGCACTAGTGGACCCCTGGCCGCGCCTTTTATCTTGCATTTTCCAACATGCACTAGGGGCTTCCCAATGAAGAAAATCGCGCTTGGCACTGCAGTTATTCTGGCACTTCTCAGTATTGCGGGCTGCGCACAAACGGGCAAAGGCAAGGCTCCGCCGCCCGTCGTCACCAAGGGTTAAATCGACTAGTGGGCTAGCTTTTCATCCCGTCTCGGCCGGGTAGACGGGCATGAAAATTGCACCCCCATTCGCAGGCGAGTTCAGAAACGCGGAATTCGGAATGCACTATCTGTAATGCCGCCGCTCTGAGCTTCCTGTCGGGATGGGCGTGAATTTGGGGATGGGGGCCACGTGATCATCGTCGTTGGATTGGCATTCGAAGCGCGCATCGCCGCGGGTCCGGGTGTCCACGTCATCTGCAGCGGCGACGGCCGCAACTTGGCGGCCAAGCTAACAGCTGCAATCGCGGAAGCCCGCACGCTGGTGCATGGCTGTCCGGGCATTATCAGCTTCGGCGTCGCCGGCGGCCTAGCGCCGCATCTGAAGCCCGGGACCTGCGTCGTCGGCTCCGCCGTCGTCTCAGGCTCGAACTGCATGCCGATCAGCGCCGAATGGTCGGACAAATTGCTGAATGCGATACCGGACGCCGTCTCCGGCATGCTGCTCGGTGTACCGGCTCCGATCGCGAACCCGGACCAGAAGCGCGCGCTCTATCTGAAGACCGGCGCGATCGCGGTCGATATGGAATCTCACATCGTTGCGGCAGTGGGCCAGGAGCACGACCTGCCGGTCGCGGCGATCCGCGTCATCACCGATCCGGCCAAGCGCGCGCTGCCGGCATCGGCAGTCGCTGCCATGCGCCCGAACGGCACCACCAATATCGGCGCCATGCTGCGCTCAGTCATCAAGCGGCCGCGTGAATTGCCGGCCCTGTTCCAGACGGCGCTCGACGCGCGGGCCGCGCGGGCGACGCTGGTGCGCGGCCGAAGTCTGCTTGGACCGGCTTTCACTTTACCGCTCGCGACCTGAACAGGCCGCGTCCGAAGAGGTCTTCGGTCATAACTTGGGTCATAAGGTTCTTGCGTCATGGCGTTTAGTTCGGCAGCGGAAGAAATCAGCCGATGGGCGGAACGCTGCCGAATATGGGCCGATGGCGCCCGAACCCGAGAACAGCGCGTGATGCTGCACAGCCTGGAAATGGTGTTGAGCAAAGCCGCCATGGAAGCGCAGCAGGAATTGGGTCCGGAGCAGTTTCCGCCTCCGTTGGTTCACACCAAATCCTGACCGCTTTCGATTTTCGCGGAGGGTAAGCGTCCTTTTCGCCCGCTGCTTGCCGTAGCTCATGGCGCTTCAACAGCCCTGCCGTTCCTAGTAAAAGCGAAGCGGCACTGGCAATGAGGCGCAAATGGCTCCTGCCCCGCAAGCTCTTGGTTATGTCGGCGTCCGCGCCAAGGATCTGGGCGATTGGGCGAGCTATGGCTCGGCTCTGCTCGGCTTGCAGCGGATCGACAAAACGCGTTCGACGCTGGCGTTCCGCATGGACGACCGCAAACAACGCATCATGGTCGATGCCGACGGCGGCGAAGGCATCGGGTTCTTCGGCTGGGAAATCGCCGACGCGGCGGCGCTCGATGCGCTCGCGGCGCATCTCGAGAGCAACGAGATCAAGGTCGGGCGCGGCACGCGGGCGCTTGCGGACGAGCGCCACGTCAAGGACTTGATCACCGTCAGCGACCCGGTCGGCAATCGAATCGAGATCTTTTACGGCGCCGAAACGACGGCGGAACCGTTCCGCCCTGGCCGCTCGATTTCCGGCTTCCGCACCGGCCCGCTGGGCCTGGGTCACGTCGTGCTCAATGCCGACACGCCGCAGACCATCGAACGGCTGATGGCTTTCTACCGCAACACGCTCGGCTTTCGGCTGACCGATTATTATTCGCAGCCTTTCGTCGCGCGTTTCCTGCACCTTAATCCGCGCCATCACAGCCTCGCCTTTATCCAAACCGGCAAGAACGCGGTCCACCACATCATGATGGAGCTGTTCAGCTTCGACGACGTCGGACAGGGCTATGACATCGCGCTCGGCGAAGAAGGCCGCGTCGCGACGACGCTCGGCCGGCACACCAGCGACTTCATCACCTCGTTCTACAGCTGGACGCCGTCCGCCTTCATGGTCGAATACGGCTGGGGCGCGCGTTCGATCGACCTCGAGACCTGGACCGCTTACGAGCGCAAGGAGGGGCCCAGTCTGTGGGGGCATGATCGCGTCTGGCTGTCCAAGGAAGATAGCGCCAAGGCGCGCGCGCTGCGGCTCAAAAATGCGGCAGAAGGCTATCGCCGGCCGGTGCAGGTGATGGACGGCAATTACGAATTAATGACCGGCGTCTGTCCCTGGTGGGACAGCGTGAAGTCGCGTTCCGCAGCGCAATGAACTGAGCATGGATGCGCGAATCAACAACGTTCACACCCGCGCGATCGCCGAATTCGTTTCGCGGTTCACCTACGAGCAAATCCCCGCTGAGGTCCGCGAGCGGATAAAGCTGCTCATTCTCGATTCGCTCGGCTGCGCGATTTACGGTGCCAATCTCGAATGGTGCCGCATCCTGCGGCGAACCCTCGCGACGCTCGATAACACCCGCACCACGTCGATCTGGGGAACGGACGGAAAATTGTCGTCGCCGCATGCCGCCCTGATCAACGGCACGCAGGTGCAGGGTTTCGAACTCGATGACGTGCATCGCACCGCCGTGCTGCATGTGGGCGCGGTGACGCTGCCGGCGCTGATCGCGATCGCCGAGAGCCATGCCGAGCTTTCGGGCCGCGAGTTCCTGATCGCAGCGGTCGCCGGCTATGAGATCGGGCCGCGGGTCGGGTTGTGCATGGGTCCGGAACATATCGGCCAAGGCTGGCATTCCGGCTCAACCGTCGGCGTATTTTCGGCCGCTGCCGGCGCCGCGCGCGGGCTTGCGCTCAGCCCAGACCAAACCGTGCACGCGCTCGGCATCGCCGGCACGCAGTCTTCCGGCCTGATGGCGGCGCAATATGGCGCCATGGTCAAGCGCATGCATGCCGGCCGCGCCGCGCAAAGCGGGCTTTACGGGGCGCTGTTGGCGAGCCACGGCTTTACCGGCATCGCCGACGTCTTCGAGGCGCCCTATGGCGGCTTCTGCACGACGTTTTCGCGCTCACAGGATCGTTTCGATCTCGCGAAATTAAGCGCGGGCCTCGGCGAGCGTTTCGAGACCATGGGCATCGCGCTCAAATTTTATTCCTGCGTCGGCAGCAACCACACCACGCTCGATGCCGTCCGCGATATCCGCAGGCGCCGGCCGTTCGCGCGCGATGACATTGAAGAGATTGTGGTGCACGCCTCGCAAGTCACGGTCGATCACGCCGGCTGGCCGTACCAACCTCAAGGTCTCACCGGAGCGCAGCTCAATCTGTCCTATTGCGTCGCCACGCTGCTCATTGCCGGCGACGTATTCGTCGATGAATTCACGCCGGACTGCGCCACGGATCCGGCGCGGATTGAATTGGCGCGCAAAGTGACGGTGCTGCACGATCCCGCGATCACGGCGCTCGGCGCGGCCTATCGGCACAAAGTGCGCGTCGAGGTGCGGTTCCGCGACGGCTCGGTCGAGCGCGAGACCCGCGACGCGCCCCGCGGCAGTGAGCATTCTTTCGCCAGCGCCGAGGACATTACCGGAAAATTCCGTAAGCTGACGCGCGGCGTGATGGCGAGTGCGCAGCAGGACGCACTGATCGACGCCGTGCTGCGGCTCGACGCCCTGCCGGATAGCCGCGAGTTCATTGCCTTACTGCGGACACCAGCCATCCAATGACGCCAGAGACAATCGAATTCGGCGTCTTCGATCATCTCGACCATACCGGCGCGCCGCTCGTGGACTATTACGAGGATCGTCTGAAGATCGCCGAGGCCTACGATCGTTCGGGCTTCTACGCCTATCATCTCGCCGAGCACCATGCGACGCCGCTCGGCATGGCGCCGTCACCGAATGTCTTTCTCTCCGCGCTGGCGCAACGGACGCGGCGGCTGCGCTTCGGTCCGCTGATTTACGCGCTGCCGCTGCACCACCCGCTGCGGCTGCTCGAGGAAATCTGCATGCTCGACCAGTTGAGCGGCGGCCGCCTCGACGTCGGCTTCGGGCGCGGCGCCTCGCCGATCGAGATCGAGATCTATGGCGTCGATCCTGCCGCGGCGCAGGCCATCTATGACGAGGGCGTTGCGCTCATTCTGCAGGGGCTGACGCGAGAGGTGCTCGACTTTCACGGCAAGCATTTTAATTTCGACAAGGTGCCGATGACGCTTGCGCCGCTGCAAAAACCGCATCCGCCGATCTGGTACGGCGTGCACGCGCCGGACAGCGCCGAGCGGGCGGCGAAGCGCAACCTCCATGTCGTCAGCCTCGATCCGACCGCGGAGACGCGGCTCTCCATCGATCGCTACCGCGCGACGTGGCGGCGGCCGCATCCCGGCGCCGTCATGCCCAAGCTCGGGCTCGGGCGATTCATCGTCGTCGCCGAGACCGACGCCGAGGCCATGGCGCTCGCGCGCCGCGCCTATCCGGTCTGGCACGACAGCTTCACTTATCTGTTTCGGCTGCGCTCAAGGCCGCAAAACCATCCGCGGCCCGCTGATTTCGACGCCCTCGTCGCGCGCGGACAAGGCGTCGCCGGCTCGCCGGCGACGGTATTGGATTTTCTCGCCAAAGAACTCGCCGCGACCGGCTGCAATTACGTCGTCGGTCAATTCGCCTTCGGCGATCTTACGCTCGACGAGTGCCTGCGCTCGATCGCGTTGTTTGCGAGCGAAGTGATGCCGGCATTGCGTAACGTCATTCCGGGATCAAGCACAACGCGTCGCCCGGAATGACCGGCTAAAGCATGATCCGGAAAAAGCAGAAACCGGTTTTCCGAAAAGATCATGCGCAAACAAAATGCTAGAGCCCGGTTCTGATTCAATCAGAACCGATTAGGCTCTAGAGCACGGCCGTTTTATTTAGAAGCATATCCGGCGTTGGCGAGGTAGTTGGCGCATTCGGCGGGACTGAAGGCTGAGAGTAAGGCGCCGATGCGTTTCCATGTTGCTTCGACGGTGCGC
>Ga0181526_10000663_pt1 | contig 35609 bp, 23 predicted proteins | sample PEATcosm2014_Bin_35_FD_119750 | JGI IMG/M metagenome (GOLD analysis project Ga0181526, IMG submission 119750) | Peatland microbial communities from MTU Mesocosm Facility, Houghton, MI, USA - PEATcosm2014_Bin06_30_metaG | ecosystem: Environmental > Terrestrial > Soil > Wetlands > Peat | place...
AACTCCGTCATTGTTGAGGTCTTGCAACGTCTGATCGATAAGATCTTGCTTCTTGTCGGGCATTTGTCCTCTCTGATTTGTAGCGTTCTGAGTTGATAACTGAAGCGGTGTACTTTTATTCCCGAAAAAAGCAGAAAGCGAACAAGAACTTTCTGCTGTAGGACCAGACGAGATTGTTTCCTGAAAAGTCGAAGAGGAACGTGGACAGAGAAATGTTTCGATAAAAGAAACATTTTTCAGCCCCGGTTTGTCGTCAGCTTACGAACCGGAAGCTGGGACCCCTCAGGGCATTTAACCTGGTAGGTTTACGCCGCTGAGAAACCCACCCAAATGTCCGGTCACCGCAACAACGGCGACTGCCAGAAGTTCAACCGCCAGTCGATAACTCGGCAAATATACTGTCCGTCGTCGAGCGCGGAAGTGCACCCACCACACCAGCCAGATCATCAACGTCGAAACACACGCCAGAACGAGGTGCAGTAATAGGATCCCCTTCAGTTTCTGTCCCTCGAGTTGGAACCGCCACGCGAGTAGCCCAGTGGCGAGAACCGGAACAGTCGAAATCGCCGCCATCAGCAGGTTGTAATAAGCTGCTTGCGCCAGGCCACGGCGCTTGGTCCATTGCGCGATAAGGTCGAACGCTACCGCCGTGATGAATAGCGCGATTGGAAAATGGATCAGCACGACATGTTGTGCGTGCTTGGCCAGAAGTGCCGTCTTAAAATCAAAAGGATTTACCATCGCCATACCTCTTCCAGATTTGCTGAATGTCCTTAATGCCTAGAGAACTCCCAAGTTGGAGTCCAAACCCCGCGCGGTGAAAAGCCCTCACCCCCGCGCTAAAGGAGAGGACCAAAACGCGGGGATGAGGCTCGAACGCGCTACGACAAGTAGTAGCGGAACGAACTAAAAATCATTCCATCCAGCCCGTGCGGCTCTCCGCCCAAGCAACCCGCGAACTGGTTATTGCCCAGGCGCTCGCGAAAGAGTCGTGCGAGCCTGTGCCTCCTCCGGCCCGCTGCTATCCACGCGCAAAAGCATCGCGCTGCCCTTGTCGACTTTCACCGCCTTGCCGTTGGAGGTCAGGGTGATTTCACCAAACGGCTCGGTGCGTCGGGATTGGAGGATTTTCAGGTCGCCGAATCCATACGCGCCGCGGGCATTTACCGAGAAGAGCCAAAACGCTTGCGGACGGCCATTGTCATCGATCGTGCCCCCACTTGGGGTGCCCGAATCCTGGTCCACATAGGCGAGCACGCCTTGGCTGGTATATTTCCCCACGACCTGCTCTTCCACCATGACTGGCCCACCTTCGCCGTAGGAAATCTGGTCGCCTCCGATCTGAATTTCGTAGTCGGCATAATCGGGGGACGTTAACTGCGGAGTGGCAGCCAATACAGCCCTGATTGACGCTACCGCGCGCAGGGTGGTGATAATCGGGATGGTCAGGCTCCCAAGTTGGACCTGGTCCAATTGAAATGAGATCTTTGATTCGTCAGATCCTTTTCCTGGAGTGATGGCTTCGACCACATGGCCTGTCACCTTGGATCCTTTAGGTAACGTTTCTCCCCTGCCCAACGGCACGTCCTGCATAATCGTCGCGATTATGGTGGCTCCGCTTCCGCTCTTGTCCGATCGCAAGGCAGAATTCAAGCTGACGGGAAGGATGGTGCCCGCCGGAATCGGTTCTGCAGATCGTGTGTTCTGCCCTTGGGCGGGTTGATAGGTCGGTTTCAGATCTTGTCCTGTTCCGGCGTGCAGGTACATCGGCAGCACGCACAGCGCTAAGCCAAGCATTTTCAGATTGTTTCTCATTTTGTTCCTCCTCAAGGTGCTAAAAGAGCGTGTGGTTCTTCCGCACCACCATTCCCTCGGTGACTCCAATTCGCTCTCTGACTCGTTGTGCAAAACCGGCGGCCCTCGGTTTTATTCCGTGGTATTTTTTTGTCGGCTATGGGAATAAAATGCCCGTCCGATTGTTTACTCTTGTGTGGATGTCGGAGAGAACCTGCCATCGCAGTCGTTCGAGCAGCTAGCTATGCCTCACTTCGAGCGGCTCTATAACTTTGCCTGCTGGCTGACACATGACCGGCAAGAAGCCGAGGATCTTGTGCAGGAGACTTACGCCAAGGCGCTTAAGGGGTTTCCCTCGTTCCAGTCGGGTACGAATTTTCGCGCCTGGATCTACAAGATTCTGCGAAATGCGTTTCTGACCTCCCGTACCGGGCTGAAAGCGACCGCAACCGTGTCGCTCGATCTTGAGGGCGAAGAGGAAGCCTTGCCCACAGCCAAGGAAACGCCCGAGAGCATCCTGCTGCAGCGTTCGGATGAACAGCTCGTGCGGCAGGCCCTGGAGGAACTGCCAGTCGCCTATCGGGAGATCCTGCTGCTGTGTGAAGTCGAAGAGATGTCTTACCAGGAAATCTCTGCTACTCTCGCCATCCCGATGGGAACAGTGATGTCGCGTTTGTCCCGTGCCAGAAAAGCCCTGCGCGGTGGCCTACAGCAACAGTTTGCAAAAAGGATGAACTAAAATGGTGACCTATGGTTTGTGAGTCTTGGAAGGCGAAACTAGACACTTACCTCGACGGCGAGGTTCCAGAGGAGGAGATGCGCACCGTCGACGCTCACGTGCGCGGCTGCCGCTCTTGCTCGGCGGATGCCCTTACACTCGTACAGACGAAGCGTGCGATTCAAGTCGCTGGAAAACGTTACACTCCCAGTGCTGAGTTCCGAAAACGGATGCAGCAGAAGATTGCTGCAAAACCGCGGCGCAGTTTTGGTCTGGGATGGACGTTAACTGCGGCGGCAGCCGTCATTCTCGTGGTCGGGACGTTGACATCGGCCTATCTGGGAACTCGATCTGGCAGAGATCAGGTTTTCAGCGAGATAGCAGACTTGCACGTGGCGACGCTAGCCAGCTCATCTCCGGTGGATGTGATCTCCACCGATCGGCACACGGTGAAACCCTGGTTCCAGGGAAAAATCCCCTTCGCGTTCAATTTGCCGGAACTCCAGAACTCCGAGTTCACTTTGCTTGGCGGCCGGATGACGTATGTTGATCAAACGCCGGGTGCGCATCTCATTTACGACGTGGGGAAGCACCATATTTCCGTGTTCGTATTCCAGGAACGGTCATTGCCAGCCAGGTTGGACCAAGATCCTGTCTCGCCTAAGCAACTGACGTTCAACATGGAAACATGGACTCAAGGCGGGCTTCGCTATTTCGTGATCGGCGATGCTAGTGTTGCGAGCATCGATAGTCTTGCGAAATTGTTTAAAGCCGCGCCATAGATTTGTGACGTGAAGGATTGCACCTGCAATGGGAATTAAGTGAGGGTGGGCAGCTTCTACCGGGGCAGAAGTGTCCTGCTTAAGGCAAGAACTTATAGCCCCGACCGTGTACTGTAAGAAAGTGCGACGGGCGCGATGGGTCGCTCTCCAGTTTTTGTCGTAAGTTCAGAATGTGGTTGTCCACCGTCCGGGTACAAGGACAGTGCTGGTAACCCCAAACCTCCTTGAGAAGCTCGTCCCGTGAGATCACACGTTCAGCGTTCTTGGTTAAGAATTCCAGCGTCTTGAATTCCTTTAGAGTAAACATGATCTTCTTGCCGCAACGGGTGATTTCCGTCTTGAAAAAGTCCACCGTCACATCCGCAAAGACATATACGTCTGCGTCCTCCGGACTGGAGCGCGACGCACGCCTGATTAATGCGCGCAAACGGGCAACAAGCTCCCGTGGGCTGAACGGTATGGTCACGTAATCGTCGGCCCCCGTTTCCAAGAGAAGGACTTTGTCGGCAACATTTGAGCTCGTGCTAAGAATCATCAGGGGCAAACCAGGGACCACGTTCGCAATCTCCCTGCAGAGATCACAGCCGGAAGATCCCGGGTGCGGCAGATCGAGGATCATTGCGGCTGGCACTCCTTCGCGAAGTCTGTCCAAACCACAAACGGCATCAGGGACAACCTCGACCGCGTATCCTTCCGAAGAGAAGAGTCGCTGCAGAATCTTACGCAACGCAACATCGTGCTCGATAATCAAAATCTGTTCGACTGAAGGTGACCGCAGTTCTGGTGCTGGAATGCTCAAGGTTGCTGCCAAGGTGGTGGCTGCCATGCGCTTCTCCTCCTTCTCCGGTTGCCGCTTGATTCACGCGGTAAGCGTCACAGCGTCGCTTCACACGCTGGTCTCGCGGTGCATTTCACCCCCCTCCTAGTGCATCTCGACGGGATAAGGCAAGTCTCTCGATAGCGGTGCATTTGGAGCGCTGAGGAGTGACTGGCGGACTGCCTTCCGGGCCCTAGCCAGACGGGACATGACAGTTCCTATTGGGATCGACAATATTTCCGCGATCTCCTGGTACGACATTTCTTCCACTTCACAAAGGAGTAGCGTCTCCCGGTAGTGCACCGGCAAATCCTCGATGGCACGCTGCACTCGTTTCGAATGGGAGCGATTCATTAGAATTGTTTCGGGAGTTTCCGTATCAACCAGCAGTTCAGGTCCGTCCTCCTCCGAGTCCATCGCAACGGTCATGCGCCGCTCCAGTGTTGAGCGCGAACTCAGGAAGTTGTTCCTCAGGATTTGATATATCCATGCCCGGAAATTTGTGCCAGGCTGAAACGACGCGAAACCGCGTAAAGCCTTGAGATAGGTCTCTTGTACGAGATCTTCGGCATCGTTCGAATCGCGCGCCAGCCAGCGCGCGAAGTTATAGAGGGCATCGAAAAGGGGCATGGCTAGCTCTTCGAACCCTGCCCACGCTTGATCGTCCTCGGAGGACGAAGCCCCAAATCGGACCATCCCTTGTGAGCTAAGTCCAATATTCCCCATTTGCCTTCTCCTGAATCAACTCGAACCCACCGTTGCAGCCCATGTAATGCGCGAGTCGTTCTGGCGTCAATTAACTGAGGACTTTTTCCACATATCCAACTCATTGCCTGTTAAGTGAGTGATGGCTAACGAGTTGGCTCCTCAGATATCCTGAATCCGGAAGTCTCCTGGACGCGAAGTGCTAGACTCCTGTGCGCAGCCCAAATGCGCTATGGAACCTCCGCAGCCCAACTCCGTCGTGCGATTCGGTACCTATGAGGTTTCTCTTCAGTCCGGCGAAGTGCGAAAAGCGGGTTTGAGAATCAGAGTGCAGCAGCAGCCGATGAAACTGCTGGAGATATTGCTGGAGAATCCAGGGGAAGTCGTCACCCGGGAGGAATTGCGCAGCCGAGTCTGGCCCAGCGAAAGTTTCGGTGATTTCGATCAGGCGCTCAATATCGCCATCGGGAAACTGCGGAGTGCCTTGGGAGACTCGGCTGAGAATCCGCGATTCATCGAGACCCTTCCGAAACGTGGCTATCGCTTTATTGCGGACGTGTCGGTTGTTGATACAGACGCCCGCCCAAAAAGGCCGGGATCTGTAGCTGGAGATCTGTCTGGGTCACAAGAGAAGAAGGCAGACCCCGGGCATAAGATCCAAGGCATCGGGCTGGCGGTTGCGCCCCAACGCCAGCTGTTACCGACGCGCTCCATCATCGTTGCCTTGGCGGTCGTCATTATTGTTTGTTTGGCGATTCTCTCCGTTTGGCTATTTCGTTCGCGGGCCCCTGCTCCCTCGGGCATCCGATCCATAGCGGTGCTTCCGCTGGAGAACCTTTCTGGCGACGCTTCCCAGAATTACTTCGCTGACGGCATGACGGATGAGTTGATCACTGACCTGGCCCAGATCAGCGCTTTACGGGTAATCTCACGCACCTCCGCAATGGTGTACAAAGGAGCGCGCAAGCCTCTGCCGCAGATCGCTCGCGAACTGAACGTGGATGCCGTGGTAGAAGGCACGGTGCTCCGCTCCGGCGACCGGGTCCGTATCACGGCGCAGTTGATCGAGGCCTCTACGGACAAGCATCTGTGGTCCCAGAGCTATGAGGGTGAGTTGCGTGATACCTTGGCGCTCCAAAACAGAGTGGCCAGCGCCATTGCCGATCAAATTCGGATCAATCTGACCCCGCAAGAACAAGCTGCGCTGACAAATGCAAAAGTTGTTAATCCAGAAGCCTACCAGTCCTATCTCAAGGGGCGCTATTTCTGGAATAAACGAACGCCAGATGGTTTGAAAGCGGCCCTGGCCTATTTCAACCAGACAATCGAAGAGGATCCGAAATACGCCCAAGCCTACTCTGGCTTAGCCGACACTTATGCATTGTTGGGAGACTGGCAGTACGCTGTGATGACTCCCAAGGAAGCGTTCCCCAAAGCGAAGGCGGCCGCGATCAAGGCTCTGGAATTGGACAGCACGCTCGGCGAAGCCCACAACTCGCTTGCGTTCGTGCTGGATGGCTTCGACTGGGATTTTGACTCTGCCGGGAAGGAATTTCAGCGGGCCATTGAACTAAACCCAGGCTACGCCACGGCTCACCATTGGTATGCGTGGCACTTGAGCCTGTTGGGCCGATTTGACGAAGCGCTTGCGGAAATGAAGAAAGCGCAAAACCTGGACCCGCTCTCTCTTATTATTAACGCCGATCTGGCAGAGCTTCTCGTCCTTGCCCACCACTATGACGAATCCATAGCACAAAGCCGCAAAACGATCGAGATGGATCCTAATTTCGCTCTTGCACATAATCAACTCGCCCAGGCATATCTTCAAAAACAGATGTACGACGAAGCGGTCGCAGAGCTTAAAAAAACAGTCCAGCTCTCTGGCAATAGCCCGACATGCATAGCCAATCTTGCTCGCGCCTACGTCGCGTCCGGCAAGAGGAGCGAAGCGGTAACGCTGTTGAGCGACCTGAAGAAGCGCTCAAGCCCTGGTTATTCGAATGCTTCGGAGATTGCCATGATCTATGCAGCTCTCGGAGATACGGATCAAGCCATGAATTGGCTCGAAAAAGGCTACGACGAGCGATTTAACCCCGGCGTCCTGCTGCGGCCCGGCTTCGATCCTCTCCGGTCCGACTCGCGCTTCCAGAACCTCGTGCACCGCATCGGCCTGCCCCGGTGAGATCCGCACTCCAAGTGCCGTGACCATGACCGTTTGCTGACGAAGTCTTATGTCGCGACAGCGAAATAAATTCGCGACCTGTTCTGAAACCTCCTGTGCAAAAGTGACCATTCTTAAGGGTGGCTCCGAGACTAGAGTGGGCTTTTGTCGCAGAAACTTTTGCCGCCACTGTGCCAAGAGTGTCTTCATATTTCACAAATAACAGGACGCCAAACTTGCGGCGACTTCAAGGAGAGGAACAGTGAATAAGGATCAGGTTTTCGGCAAGGTTGAGCAGGCTGCAGGAAAGGTAAAGCAAAGCGTTGGGGAAGCTCTCCGCAACAAGAAACTAGCCAATCAGGGAGTTGTGGATCAGGTCAAAGGTGCGGCGAAGGAGACGTGGGGCAACGCCAAAGACGCTGCCAAAGAAGTGCAACAGTCGCACCAGAACGCCGCAACGGACAAGGCACAGGAAAGGCGGACCAAGATAAGTCAGTCGGTGCAAAACGCCAAGAATAAAGCCAGTGAGAAGATCGACGAATTCAAGGAACGCCATTCAGCCTGATGTGCGATACCGTCGAACGACCGAAGTCTCCAGGCCTAGGCGAGTGTGGTTTCAAGGACGGACCGGAGGAATAAACTTGGCAGAAATTCGACTGCAAGAAGGCGAGTCAATAGACAACGCTCTTCGTCGCTTCAAGCGGAAAGTTCAGACGGAAGACATCATTAAGGAAGTGAAGCGCCACTCGTTCTACCTGAAGCCGGGTGCGAAGCGCCGGGTGAAGCAATCTTTGGCGCGAAAGCGTGCCCGAAAGAAGATTCGCAAAGAATCGGATTCAGTTGCACCCAAATAGGGTAGTCCGCTGATGCGGAGCATTCCAATACCGGGTGCGTAGCACCATGTGAGGAGGATTTATGTCTCGTCCACGAATGATGCAAGTTTGGATGGCGACTGCGATGCTGTGTGTGGGATTGGCAGTCGTGCCGAAAGTGGCTGCGGGTGGCACGCAGACCTTCACCGGAAAGGTTAGCGATGCCATGTGCGGAGCCAAACATTCAGAGGGGAATATCGCTCCCGCAGACTGCGTTCGAGCCTGCGTGCAGAAAGGCGCTAATTATGCGCTGGTGGTCGGCGACAAGGTATATTCGCTTGACACAAAGGATCAAGCGGTGTCGGCCGAACTGAACAAGCTGGCTTGGCAGCAAGCCCAAGTCACCGGCACAGCCAACGGAGACAGTATTTCGGTGGAGACGGTGACTGCCGCCACCAAGTAGCAATCGAAAACTTACTTCCAAGAAACGCGGGTGACTTGAGTCGCTTCGTCTGCGAGGGGGGCGTCTGCCCATCAAGGGTGAAGAGCCTGGCTAGGCAGCAAGTCGGTTCCGGTGCGATTCAACACAAACGCCCTTGGGCAGCACTGAAACGTGCCGTTCACTGCTCGTGTGGGCAGCACATAAGCAGTTCTCGCCTCCATGTTCGTTGACTTCCAGATAATCGGCGATGTCTTCCCACTTAGAACGGTTACAAAGGATGAGTCGATCCGGTGGATGATCAAGCCGGAAGTATTTCATATGGGACTCCCCGATATAGTCCGTGACGGCGGACTGGTTAAGCGTGAGTCCTAGAGAGGACGCCGAAGATCGGACTCACGACATGTCTAAAGGTGGGTGAACAAACAAGCGCGGTGCTCCCAAATCAGATCACCTCCGCCGCCCGGAAACGCTTGCCACACCACACTGCAAGCAACGTGCTTGTCGAGATGTGATTAATCCGCAAGACGGGCACATCCTCTGGGATCGGGGCCCGCCCGCTTGCTCGTTCCTGTGTATCCAGTGAAGCAGCAGGACCACAACCGCCAGAATTAGCAAACCGAGTGAAATACCCATGGCGTTCATCAAGCGACCTTTCTTGGCGAGTGCTGCCGCAGCGAACGGGGTGCAGCAGACTTACCCGCTGAAAAGCCTAAGGTGGGAGAACTTCAGATGGACTGGCTTAGGTCAGAAGACCTGAAAGAGGAGAAAAACGTAACCGCCCCAGTGCTCATTGTAGCAGTCCACGCACTCTGTCGTTGCCAAAGGGTGGCGGGCGTACCATTAAGAGATGCACCGAATAAATCCCGAATACTTGGCACCCGACCCATCTGATCGCTCGCAACTCGCCGATATTCTCCTGAGGGAAGAGCCCGAAGACGAAGAAGAAGAGGACGATGAGGAACACCACGGCGGCGACGATGATGAAGATGGGGACGAAGGCTATTCGGAGTGATCCCGAGTGAGGAGAGTCCGATGGTAGAGCGGAGTGTCGGACCTACGTTCGAAAGTCCCAAATCGCTAGTAACAGGTTGAGTCCGGAACATGTAGCCCACATATTTTACAGTCGTCAGGACTGGAAACACGTGGTTCCATAGCTATGTCCAGCTTGGCGCTCTTCGCGAAGTCGACGATGAGTACCCATATCTCGGGACTGTTTATCCTAGCGCCTCGGAATGACCTTGCTCAGTTTCCGCTCCCGCTGTGTGGGTCGGCCGGCATTCATAGACTCAAGCGACCGGGGTATTAGCGTGAAACGTGCTCCCAATCTTCCGCTTGTAGACAAACCGGCGGTTTGCGCGCTCGCATGCAGGGAAGCGCCGACTGTCAGAAAATGCCGGGCGTTAATTACGGGGTTGGTTTGGAGGCGATAGGATAAGATACATTGACGCCCGAGACAGGCGCACTCCGCCTGTTCGATAATTCGTCAACTATGCTCTGCCCGGCATGTAAAACTCCGGTCCCTGGGTCGGCATGTCAATGCCCGGCCTGCGGCACAGCCACTCCCGTCGATGCAGATGCAACCCAGATGTTCGTTGAGGAGAATTTCGCCGAGGGCAGTGACGATCTCACGCAGGCGACCCCCGAGCCTCGGGGCTGGTCGAAGCCCTTTACCCCCTCCGATGCAATCGCATACCGAAAGGTCTCGCTGGCGCCCGGGTCTGTTCTTGGGGGCCGCTACGAAATTTTGAAAACGCTGGGCGAGGGCGGAATGGGCTCCGTGTTTAAAGCGCACGACAATGAGGTGGATCGCATCGTGGCGCTGAAAGTGATTCGCTCCGAACTGGCGGGGAGTGCGGAAATCCTGCAACGCTTCCGCCAGGAGCTAGTGCTCGCGCAGCAGATCACGCACCGCAACGCGGTCCGAATTTATGATCTCGCAGTCGCCGATGGCGTGCGTTTCATCAGCATGGAGTACATCGACGGCCAGGAACTCCGCGACGTCCTGGATAAACGTGGCAAGCTGCCCCCGAAAGAGGCCGCGGAGATCATGCTGCAGGTCTGTTATGGATTGGCGGCAGCTCATCGGCAGGGCATTGTTCATCGCGACCTCAAGCCGCAGAACATCATGATCGACAAGCAGGGCCGCGTGGCGGTGATGGATTTTGGGTTGGCAGGCTCCATGGAAACGGCGGCACTTCTCAAGCAAGCCGCGCCATCTCCGTCCGACGCCTCGCCATCCAACGTCGAACGATCCGCTCTTCTTACGCGAGTCGGTTCGCTGCTGGGTACACCCCGATACATGTCGCCCGAGCAGGCGCGAGCTGAAAAAATCGACCTGCGCTCGGATTTGTTTACGGTCGGGCTGATTCTGTACGAGCTCATAGTCGGCAAAATGCCGACAGGCCCAGAAGGGTTGCCAGAACTGCTGGGCGAGCGCGGCGCGAAGCAGATGCCGTCTCCGATCGAGGCCGATCCCCAGGTGCCTCGCGCTTTGAACGACATTATTACCCGCTGCATTCAACTGAGCCCGGCGGATCGCTACGAATCGATTGAAGCGCTGATCGGGGATCTGGAAACCTGGCTGGGCATCAGGAAGCCTTATGCCAGCAACTGGAACATGCTTTCTGCTCTGGCGGCATTGATTGTGCTGCTGGCCGGAGGGCTGGTTTACAGCCGACTTCATCCCAAGGCTACAGCGGGGGCGCACGCTCCTGTGAAGATTCTGATTTCCGATTTCACCAACCAGACGGGCAACCCACTGCTCGACGGCACGCTCGAGCCTGCGATGAGTACTGCGCTGGAAGGAGCTTCCTTCATCACCACGTACAATCGCGGCAACGCACGCAAAACACTTTCCAAGCTTTCGGGCTCTACGAAACTCGATGAAAACTCGGCGCGCCTGATCGCGCAACGCGAAGGCGTAGGAGTGGTGGTCTCCGGTTCGATCCGTCAGGATGGAAGCAAGTATGCGGTTTCGGCCCAGGCGATCGACGCCAGAACCAATAAGGTGATTGACAGCGCGAGTGCCACTGCATCTACGCCGAACGACTTGAATTATGCGGTTGCCCGGATTGCTGCAGGCTTCCGGAAGGCGCTGGGCGATGCAACTCCCAAATCGTCGCAGCTCGCGGCTGCCGAGACTTTTTCCTCGCAGTCGCTCGAGGCTTCGCAGCAATACGCGCTAGCGCAGGAGTTGCAGTGGCAGGGCAAGTGGGATGGGGCGCTGCAGGCCTACGAGCGCAGCACGGAGTTGGATCCCGGGCTGGGCCGCGCCTATGCCGGCATGGCGGTGATCCTTGCCAATATGGGCAGGAAGCAGGACGCGGAGAAAGATTTTAAGCTGGCGCTGTCGAAAATCGATCGCATGACCGATCGCGAGAAATACCGCACGCGCGGCGCTTACTACCTGATGGAACGCGACTATGACAAGGCCGTTGAGCAGTTCAAGGAGCTCGAGAAGCAGTTTCCGGCGGATTCGGCTGGCATCGGCAACCTGGCGCTCGCTGAGTTCTACGCCAGGAACATGACTGGCGCGGTGGAGGACGAGCGGCGCGTCGTCGCGATTTATCCGGACAACGTCCTTTACCTCAATAACTATGGTCTGTTCGCGATGTATGCCGGCGACTTCGACACGGCTATTCGCGAGTCCGAGCGGCTGCTGGAGCTCAATCCCGGATTTGAGAAGGCGTATATCTGTTTGGGGATTTCCCAGCTTGCTCGAGGAGACGAAATGGCTGCGGCCGAGGCTTATAAGAAAGCGGCGCCGCTCAGCGCCTGGGGGGCTTCCGCGTCTGCGGTGGGACTTGCGGATATGGCCCTGCACCAGGGGCGCCCCGATGATGCGCTTGCGATCCTCGAACCAGCGGTGAAAGCGGATCTCGCGGCGAAAGATGTTTCGCGAGCCGCCGCCAAATATGTAATGCAGGCCCAGGCATGGCTCGTGAAGGGACAGAAGGCGAAAGCGATGGCCGCCGCCGAGAGCGCAGTAAGCGGCAGCACCGACGAGAGCCTGCTCTATCCGGCTGCGATGGTCTTTCTCGAAACTGGCGACAGCGACAAGGCCATGGAGCTAAGCCAGAAGTTGAGCCAGCGCCTGGAGCCCGACCCCGGCGCTTACGCCAAGCTTATTGAGGCCGAAGTCCAGATGAAGCGCAAGGATTATCGGGACGCGGTTCGAACCTTTCAAGATTCGCAGAAGATCGCCGATACCTGGCTGGGACGCCTCGGGCTGGGACGTGCATATTTGGAAGCGGGCGCATTTCCGGAAGCCGACACCGAACTCGATGCTTGCGTCAAGCGGCGGGGAGAGGCAGCGTCGGTGTTTCTGGATGACGAACCGAGCTGGCGTTATTTTGCGCCGGTTGATTATTACCTCGGTCGCACGCGCGAAGGCTTGCAGAGTCCCGGTGCAGCGGAAGCCTACCAAGATTACCTCAAGGCTCGCGAAAAGAGCGTGAACGATCCTCTGGCGAGCGACGCGAAAAAGCGCCTCCGCTCGCTAGAAGCAGGCGGAAGCGCCGTTCGCTAGGCTCTTCTCCACCCTCACTACCAGACGTCGACCACCCCGATGTATCGCGTGGCGGTCGGCTGCCCGTTCGCCCAATATGCCGAGGAATACAGGAAGCCGTAATCCTCGCCGAAATCGATCGCGATATAGTACCGGCCAGGCGTGTTGGGCACGTTGATGTTGACGCTAGCGCTACCAGAATTAAAAGATCCACCGTTGTATGCGTAGGTTTGTGGGGTCGCGTCCGTGTTCAAACCAACCTGAAGCTGATCGATACAACCTGGACAACCGGTGTTGTTGATTGTGTAGTTAAATGCCACGGTCACTGGATTCGGGTTTGTGCCGCCGGCTTCGATTTCAAGCACGTTGCCGGCAGCCGCGAACGCGTTCGAATTGCCGGAGTCGGATAGCACAAGGCTCGAGATAGTGGTGGCCCCGCCAAAGTACGTTGGGCTGGGCAATGTATCCACCGACTCGAAGACAATCGGGGCCGGAGTTGTCGGGAATGCCGTTACAGGGCACGCCTGGGTTGTGCCGTCGATTGCTATATCGAAGCGACCCGGCTGTGATGCGGCGGTAAGCGAATTCGGCACATTCTGGAAAGTGCCGCAGAGCTGCGGGGCGGTACCAGTAAATCCGAACAGCGCATTCCCGCTGAAGCCGGAATCCGCAGCATAAGTTCCGGGAAGGAAGGCGAAGCTCTGCCCGGTTATAACCACTCCCTGCTGATCGTAGCTTGGCGGCACATCAGCCCCAATGCCCTCGGAGTTGACGTTGACTGTGCCGTTATCCTGCGTGTCCGACGCTACGACCTGTAACGGCAGGGTGAACGTGGAGGTCCCCGCGGTGAACTGAAGCTGGTAGGAACCGCTGGTAATACCTTCTCCGCTCAAGCACCCCGTCAGCATGTTGCCGCCAGCCGGAAGAGTGTAAGAATAAGGAACATCGGTTTGCACGCCCGCCGATTGCGACAGGGTCAGAGTGGTTGCCGAATTGACAGAGGCCACGGGGTAAGTGACGTTGTTAATCACGATAGAAGAGGGGATGGGAGACAAGTAGAACTGATCGTTTTGACCCCCTTGGTTGCTGACCCAGGTAACAGTCGTGCCGTTGGTACTGACGTAGCCAGCAACTGTCGCCGTGACCGCGGAGAGGAATGTCATCTCTCCACCCAGAACCCCGTTGGTTACGCTCCACGGTCCAGCGGTGCCATTACTCGAATAATACATAGGCGTGGTTGGATAGGGCATGTAGCAATTGCCGCTACCGGCATAGCCCGTTGCCAAACCGACTGTGAGAGACAGAGTTGCGTTTGCGGTCAACGAAGTCGAATCCGTCACCGTGATCGGTATGGACCAGACGCCCGCCTGGGCAGGTGTTCCCGAGATGGTGCCCGACGGACTTAGAGTCATGCCCGCGGGCAAAACACCACCAGGTTGAACCGTCCAGGTATAAGGCGCGGTTCCGGAAGTTGCCGACAGGGTCAATGGCGTGTAGGGCGAGTTGTACTGGCCATTGGGCAGGGATGATGTGCCAATCGCCGGACCGGCGGCAATCACCGACAGCGTGTAAGGCGTGGAAGTCGTGACGTTATTCACGTCCGTGACACTGACCGTGAAGTTGACCGAGCCCGCGGCAGGCGGCGTACCGCTGAGGGTGGCGATCCCAGTATTGAACGTAAGCCAGGACGGAAGCGTTGAACTGCTCCAGGTAAACGGCGGCCCTGTTCCCGTTCCCGGGCTCACCGAGAATATCTGCGAATAGGACGCACCCTGCGTCGCCGCGGGCAAACTGGCTGGCGCCGGCGAGATGACGGGCGCCGGATTCACCAGCAGCGTGTAACTGGCCTGGTAATACGTGAAGCCGGCGGCCGAGTCCTTCACCTTGATCGTGAAGGAGTAAGTGCCCGCGACCGCCGTACCGCTGAGGGTGGCGCTCGTGGTGCTAGTTGACGGAGTGAACGTACCAAACGGAAGCGTTGAAATGCTCCAGGTGAACGGCGGCGTGCCCGTTCCCGGGCTTATCGAGAATGTCTGCGAATATGCCTCACCTGCGGTGGCCGCGGCTAAGGGTGGGGCTGGCGAGACTACGGGCATCCCATTCACCGTAATACTGTACGTTTGCGACGCCGCAGCGCCCAGGCTGTCCGTGACAGTCACACCGAACGTGTAGGGTGCCGGGGACGACGCCGTCGGAGTCCCCATGATGATGCCGGTGGTCGGGCCGAGCGACAAACCATTCGGCAGAGAACCGGACGTCACCGCCCACGTATATGGGCCGCCGCTAGGCACGCCGCCGCTGGCTACGAGTTGCTGGGACGGGTAAGTATCTCCCAGAGTGGTCGCGGGCAACGTTGCGCTCGCCAGGCTGATGTGCGGATCTACCGTCAGGGTAAGCCCTTTAGTAGCGGTGACGCCGAGGCTATCGGTTGCCGTCACGCTGACCGCGGGGGACCCGGCTGACGTGGGAGTGCCGGTGAAGTTGCCGGACGAATTCGACGAACTGAGGGTCACGCCGTCAACCGTTAGCGGAGTAAAGTTGAGAGTTCCTGTTCCTCCAGTGGCAGCGATTGTCGTCGTAAAGGGGACGCCCGCCTCGGCAGTCGGCAAAGATGTGGTGGTGATCATAGGCGGAGGATTCACCGTGATCGAAAGCGACTCCGTGGCCGATACCCCATTGGCGTCGGTGATCTTTACTGTGAAGGTAGACGTTGTCGCCGTCGGCGCGAGCGTGCCAGTGATGCTTGATCCGGCTAACGAGAGGTTGGCAGGAAGCGAGCCGGAGGAAATGCTAAAGGCGCTTAACGGTTGCGTCCCTCCGGTAGCCGACAGCGGCTGGGAGTATGCTGATCCCTGATCGCCAGGACTCAAGCTCGTGGTAGTAATCGTGGGCGTTGGATTCACGACAATCGTCAGCGGCTGCTGCGCGATATCGCCTACAGCATCCTTGACCTGCACGGTGAAAGGAAACGTTCCGGGTGTTCCGGTTGGCGTCCCAGAGAGCACGCCAGCAGCGCTCAGCGCAATGTTTGTAGGAAGTGTCCCGCCGAAGAGCGTCCACGTGTAGGCGCCGGAGCCGCCTGTGGCTTGCAGCGTCTGCGCCGGATAGGTTCCAGTGAGCGTGGCTTGCGGCAAGGCCTTGGTCAGAATCGTCAGCGTGGCCGGAGGAGTGGTGGTTCCGGTGTTCGCGCCTTGTGCTACGACGGCCGGCGTGACTGCCGTGATTGGGTTGTAATCGAGCAGAGCCTGGGCAGGATTATTGGTCGTCGGGTCATAGACGCGCACAGTAACGTATTTCGTCTCGCCCGGCTTGAGCGCCAGACCGGGTAAGGTGGGGTTGTTGGCTGCGGGTTGGAAAAGCTGGGACAGCGTGGCGAACGAGGGGCTGATGATATTCGCCACCGGAACAAAGTGCGATTCCGTGATCAGCGTGCATCCCGAGGCGGGCGTGACGAGAGGCGTCGTGTAGATCCCGTAGACGATCAACTGAAGGGCTATGCCCTGGGGTGGACTCTGACCAATCAAATTCACGGCGTATGCGCTGGATGTATTGCCCGTGTTGGTAATCGCCCAGGTGCCGTCGGTAATGGTGCCGTCCGAAAGATCAGTGTTGGCGATGTTGGGATTGGCGATATTTGGGTTTGCGATATTTGGATTCGCGATATTTGGATTGGCAATGTTGGGATTCGCGATATTTGGATTGGCGATGTTCGGGTTCGCGATGTTCGGGTTGGCGATGTTGGGGTTCGCAATGTTCGGATTGGCGATATTCGGGTTCGCGATGTTCGGAGTTGCGATGGTGGGAGTGTAGTTCTCAGCGGTCGAGATGTTTGTGTCCTGACTGGCGGGATTATTGGGGTCGCCATTGATGGTCACTGATGCAGTCTCTCCGCCGGGCACGATAGTGCCGCTCAGGGCGGTCAGTTGCGCGGCGTTAACCGTCACCGTCGCATTCGCAACCGTAGAAGTGACAAAGATGCCTCGGGACGTGCTCGACAGCGCGGGAACCTCAACCTGAATTTGAGTCAACGGAAACGGTTGGCCCGCAACAGCGAATTGAAGAAAAGATGCCGCGCCCCCGGTTGGCTGGGCTTCAACGGTGAGCTCGTAATATTGCGTCTGCGCTGTCGTGTTTGCGACAACAATGGCAAACTGGCGCTGGATCAACTGGCCGTTCGAGCCTGTTCCCAATTGCTTTGAATTCCCTGGCGAGCTGAGCACGAGACCCGGCGCAAGCTGCGCGGTGTAGATGTTCTGGTTCCGGTCGCCGGTGTCGGGGGTGGATGAGGTGCAAGCCGGGCGAGTTTGCGTCGGATCGAAGATGCTGGTCGTGGATCCGGGGTATGTGGGTGGAGTGTAGTTGGCCCAATCCCCGTCCGCGGGTGGAACCACGTCGCGATTGTCCGCCCATACGATGTGGGTGAAATCGGGATCAGTCGCCAGATTGTTGAAGCGCCAGGTGCCGTTCTCATTCGGAATAAACGTCGGCCCGGCCAGATCGATGTAATCTCCAAAAAATGGCAGCGTTCCACTCTGGAACATGGGCAGATTCGGCGGATCGACCTGCAGTTGTTGAATCTCCGAACTTGCCGGAAGCGACCCGTAAGAGTAATCGGAGACTTGTACGGAAGGAAAGAACACTGGAGGATTCCCGGGTGTTGCCTGCGCCGCGCGCACATCAAGCGTCTGCCTGCGCGCGTCCGACGGGTAGGGTAGTTCGGGATCCTGAATGTATGTGCCGAACATTGGGAAATTCGGCGCGCCACCGTCGTTTTCTTCCTGCTCCGAAAATTGCCCAGCGACTCCGAGAGCGGTGTAGATTGCGAGCTCATCGTCGTAGCGGAGGTCGTACCATGCAACCGTCAGCTTTCCCGCCGAAAACGCCATGCCGGGCATGAACTGATGTCCCCGGCTGGCCCAATTGTCAACTACTAGTGGAGCGCTCCACTGCAGGGGTGTGTTGTTAGGATTCGATGTCGGGATTCCAGTCGACACTACAATTCGGGCGTCGCCTCCGTTGGCACTGATATTCCCTACGTCACGCTGGCTCCATGCTAGGTAAACGTGGCTGGCCGCATCTACCGTGATCGTCGGATAGTCGTTTGTGCGAAAAGAAACGGAGGTATCGCCTTGATCGAAAGCGTTGATATCTGCCACCAGCGCGGGCTTAGTAAAAGTGCTTCCTCCATTGAAAGAGGCAACGTACATGATGGCGTCGGCCTGTGTAGGGTTCGTCGATGCAAAGACGCGCCACGCGATGTAAAGCGCGCCGGTATTGGGATCGATGGCGAGTGAGGCACCCTGGTTGGTCTTGGCGGTGCCGCTGATTTGCACTGGACGAGTCCAGGTGAGACCGCAGTCGATGGAGCGTGAAAACATGATTGCAGCAACGCCGTTCGATTCCGCGCCCGTGAACTGCGTCCACGCTGCGTAAACCGTTCCAGCCGGGAAAATTTGAGTGTTTTTCAGTGGCAACGCAGGGATGACGCAAAGCCCGGACCAAGACCGCGGAATATCGACCGCGATCGACGGCTTATCTTCGAAGAGATTCGATGTGCCGGTATCGACTGGTGTTGCCCAGAGATAACGAATGGAATTCCCACCCTCGAGATCGTTGTCATCCGTGTAGGTGGCTACGAATACTTTACTGGCGCCGCCCGCTTGACGATTAAATGCCAGGCCGCCGTAATAGAACATGCCGTTGGTCCCGGCTCGCACGGTCGGGTCAGCGCCTGCGCCCAGCCCGTGTATCGGAGAAAACAGCCCCTGGATCGACGTATCTTGCGGGTAGCCCGGGACTAAGTTGCTGGTCCAGGTCTGGCCTCCGTCAAACGAGGTGAAGAATCCTAGCCACGCATCGCCAGTGGGTGCGACCTCACCGGAAACGGCCGGAAGATCCACCGAGCGATAATCGTTATCACCGGCAACCATGTGCAGCGGATTGCGCGACGAGATCGCCATCGAAGGCTCGTTCTGGCGTTGCAAGAAGGGGTCGCCGCCAGGCCACTGGGTTCCCGTCACCATATTGACGTTGGTGCCTACTTGCTGCGCGTGGAGTGAGCCGATAGCCCACAGAGACAATGCCAACAGAGACAATCCGAATCGAGCGCCAGGCCGTAATGGCGTGACCAATCTCATCATGCCTGATCTCATAATTCCCCTCTTTAAGAATTCCTAGCGGCGTTCTGTTATTGTTGGCTAACGTTGTCGCGCTAAACTAAAAAGATAAAAATCGCTGCGGCTGCCAAAGCAGGCGGCTGACAAACCGTCCCCACATTCACATCGCTACGAAACGAATGACCCGAACCTGCGCGGCATTGTTCTGGTTTCGGCGTCCACTGGGATTTGGGGGAAGGCTGGAATCCTGGAAAAGAGTTTTGACAACCCTGATCGGCCCGCGGTAATGACCCTGCCGCTACCCCCGGGCCAAGGGAGTTTGCTACCTAAGCGCACTTCTGTCAAGGGAAAAACGTGGTAGGTAGCGTCCGATGTAGTCCGTCTGGTGTATCACCTTCCAAGATGCCGACAAAAGTCAACTCGCTGTGGCCGAATCCCCGGCTTCTGATCGCATTGCATTCGCCTTATCCCTGCTTGAAACCGGACTGCGCATGTGCCCGACGGAGAAAAGCCGGCACAGTGACCCCGTTCTCAGCTCAGCAGTCCGTTCTCTGCAGTCCGGCTTGCTAAGGAATTATCGCTAAAAATAGGCACCTTTCGGGTATTTCGAGGGAAAGAGCGGCGGAATTTCTCTGCAGTTAAGACTTGCTGGCGGAGAGAGTGGGATTCTAAAAGGCTCTTTCGGACAGACTCTTTGCGTTCAATGAGATGCCGAAAACCGACGTCTTTGTCGGAATGGGTCATCATTACCGATGTTTACCTTTTATCACATCTGGAACATGGGTCACACAAGAAACGGTGATTCACTCCAACTGCCTAATTACGGTATGGACGGTATGGATTCGATTCTGCGCTTACGCTACGAGAGTTCCTCCTTGGACGCAATGCAATCCTTTTTCAACCGTCGACCCAAATCATAAAGGTCTTGGCGACTCGCGCATCAGAAGCCAAACCGCCTTCGCAGTGAAACGATTCGTTTGTCGGAGGCAGGACTGCAACCGCGGTTCGAGTTCCTATGCATTGTTATCTCGCTCTGTGATGCTGCGGCTCGGGGTCGGTTGCGTTTTTCCGCCAAAAGAAAGGCTCTGAATCCAAACTCTATCAACTCACAATAAACCAATAAAACATAGGCCCGACGAACCACGCCACCGCTGGTTCGGCAGGACCGCTTGGCTCACGACCGCATATACGACGGAACGCTGATGACAATTATGCGCCCCGTGCCTTTTGCATACAGAAGCACTCTCAGGGCAGTCGCACGCTGATTGTGAAGAAAATAGTAGTACCAGCGCCACTCCACGAACTCCGGAACAAGCACGGCGATCGGCGGTCAGGGTGCATGCGCTCCATCCCCAGCACGTATCGAAAAATCGGGGGCTGTGACCAACCGATACGGAGAGTGCAGGATCACCAATTCGGGCGGCTTGAAACCAGCTTCCCGCGCGGGTTTTTCGGTTAGCTCAATCTCGATGACGATTCGGTGGTCTAATCACTGGATGCGAATCGTTCCGCGAATCGCGCTAGTCACGGTTGTCTCAGTGCTAGTGGTGCGAGCGTTAATCCGATTGACTGGAAAATGCGTCCAGATTCTCATTCGAATTCTATTCGGTTGCGTCCCTTGTGCTTCGCCGCATACAGAGCTGTATCGGCACGAGTCACGAGGGTATTCCAGTCAGGCGGCTTCGTCCCGTGAAATTCTGCAATTCCGAAGCTGGCGGTCGCCGTAATGGTCTTATCTCCAAAGCTGACACTTGTGTTTTCAAATTGCTTGCGTATCCGTCCAACCGAAGTCTTCATACCTTCCTTGTCGGAATGGGTCATCATTAGGAGAAATTCTTCTCCTCCTAAGCGGGCGCAGATGTCGGACTCGCGAGAGTGGGTCTTGAGAATATCCGCGAAGGTCTTGAGGACAGTGTCGCCTGCATCGTGTCCGTAAGTATCGTTGACCTTCTTGAAAAGATCCAAATCAGTCATCACTGCCCAAAGAGAGAAGTCATGCCGGGCGGCAGCACTCAGTTGGCGTGAAGCCCAAATATCAACCGCACGACGATTTGGCAAACCTGTGAGGGAGTCCGTCAATGCCATCTCTTCCAATAAGCGATTCTTTGTTTGGACTTCTCGATGAAGTTCAACAATCCTGCGGCCCACCTCGACCCGCGCCACGAGTTCACCGGAATGAAAGGGCTTCGTTAGGTAGTCGTCGGCTCCGGCCGCAAGCCCCTCAATGACCTGCGCTTTGTCGGTATTGCCTGTTAGCAGGATAACGTGAGAGTGAATTCCTCGGAAGTCGCGACGTATGCGCCCGCATAGTTCCAGTCCGCCGATATCCGGCATATCCCAATCGGTGATAACCACAGCAGGCTGGTGCTCTGCGAACAGATCGAGGGCTGCGCGTCCGTTCTTCGCAAACACCACAGTATATCGCTCCCCCGAAAGGGAATGCTCTACCAGCTTGCGATATAAAGTTGAATCGTCAACCGCTAGAACGGTGAGTGGCCGTGTGGAAGGCTGGATCTTCTCGCTCAAGGTTGTCTCTCAGAGCAGGGCCCTGCCTTTCGGAATTGTTCTGCAACGAATTCCGGGAGAGTCTCTTCCAGTTTTTGGGATAGCCAGACTTGTAGTTCGGATTTGTGCTCGTCCGAAATTGATACGAAGCGAACACCCAAATGGCCCGCTTTCGACCAGCAGAGCGTTGATTCAGCTAAGAATGGTGCTTCGTGATCCGGCAAGGTGAACTGAACCCGGACGCTTTCTCCGAGAACCAGCGGAACCTGCGTGCTCAAAGCCATACCTCCTGCGCTGATATTTACAGTGTTGCACCGAATTTCCTGCCTGCTTTCCCTCTGCATGATCACGGGCATCGAAACCGGGTAACGAAAGTAGCGTCTCCGTTCTCTCAGGATGAGCCCATATGCAGGCTTGAGGGTTTTGTGGATTGACTGCGCAGAAAGCGGTCTCTCGAAGACAAACTGCGATTTCTTGCGGAAAGCTGTTGTTCCCGCCCCGTCGTTGTCGCCGATGCCAAAAGTCACCGCCGTCCGGTTCGACGATGAGAGATGCACTTCGTCCAGAATCAGTCCAGACTGCTCTCCCAATTGGAGATCAACGATAACGGCATCGAATTTTCGACTCTTCAGGAGAATACCTGCGCTTGCCGCGTCCTGACAGGCATCCGGCGAAATAGACAATTCTCGCAGGGCGAGGCTGAACTGCTGAATTGTAACTGGATCGGCGGACACCAAAAGTGCGAGTCCTATTGACATAAGTGAAATGCTCACCTCATAAGGTTTGTTTTCACGATTATCTTCTGCTCGCCCGCTCTCGGATTGCGGTTTGGGAGAATCGGCTCGCAGCTTGTCAGCTACTTTCTCGACCGCCAAAGGCTTGCTGAAATAATAGCCTTGAATCTCATCACACCGATGGGACCGCAGGAATGACATTTGTGCTTCGTCTTCGACGCCTTCAGCGATGACCCTGAGATTCAAGCTTTTCGCCATGCTGATGATGGCGGCTGTGATCGCCGCGTCGTCAGGATTCGTAGCAACGTCTCTGATAAACGAACGGTCGATTTTGATCTTACTCACCCGAAACTGTCTTATGTAGTTGAAGCTGGAATAGCCAGTGCCAAAGTCGTCAATTGCCAGCGTCACCCCCGTAGACTTCAGCTCTCTCAGGACCGAGAGCGTCACATCTGCATCAGCTAGGAGTAGGCTTTCCGTTAGTTCCAGTTCAAGATATTGCGCGGCGAGGCCAGTTTCATGAAGCACTTTTCTGAGGAGTTCGCAGAAGCCCAACTGGCGAAATTGGACCGCTGATACGTTGACCGCTACGGAAACGGCGGGAAGACCATCGTCTTGCCATTTCCTCGCCTGACGGCAGGCTGTACGGAGCACCCATTCACCAATTGGTACAATCAGTCCGCTGTTTTCAGCAATTCGTATGAACCTATCCGGTGGCACAAGACCCAATTTCGGATGCTGCCAACGAAGCAGCGCCTCCAACCCGGTGACCCTTCCCGTGGCCACATCCATCTGGGGCTGATACATAAGAAAAAGTTGTTCTTTCGCGAGCGCCAACCGCAAATTGCTTTCTAAGGTCAGCCGCTCGACGACCTGCACGTTCATGTCCTCACTGAAGAAACGAAAGTTGTTACGTCCACTGTCCTTGGCGCTATACATGGCTGCATCGGCATTCTTGATCAGCGCTTCGCCCTCCGCACCGTGTTCCGGAAAGACGCTGATGCCGATGCTGCAGCCAATACTGAGTGGGTGGCCTTGAACAACAAATTCAGCGGTCATGGCATCCATAAGCCGTTCGGCGGCAACTGCCGCGTCCTGTGCGTCCTTTACGCCTGTCACCGTGATCAGGAATTCGTCGCCACCTATCCGGGCGACGGTATCCTGTTCACGCCCCCATGTCTTAAGCCGCTCCGCAACTCCTTGCAGGAGGAGATCGCCGACAGAGTGCCCGAGCGAATCGTTGATGTCTTTAAACCTGTCGAGATCGAGGAACAGGAGCGCGACCTTATGCTCTTGCCGACGGGCGGCGGCGAGTGCTTTGGCGAGACGGTCCTGAAGAAGCGTCCGATTGGGTAGTCCCGTGAGGGCATCGTAGTGGGCTAGGTATCGGATCCGTTCCTCGGCCGCTTTGCGGTCGGTAATGTCGCGCACCGTGGCCAACAGCCTCGGCTGCCCGCTGAGCGTCAGTGCAGTCAGGCATACCTCGGCGGGAAAAACACTGCGGTTTTTGCGCTGGTGCAACCACTCGAAACGTTCGGTGCCGTTGCGAAACGCAGCGGCAATCTTCTCTTCGGCCGCCACTCGGGAGGACGTGCCGTCAGGTTGCTTCGGGGGGGAAATATCGGACGGATGAATCATCTCGGCCGAGGCTGAGTACCCAAACATCCGGAGCGCAGCAGAATTACAATCCAGAAAACCCTTTTCGTCCATCAGCCAGTTCGCATCCGCCGAGTCTTCGAACAGCACGCGATACTTATTCTCGCTGTTATGCAGCATCTCCTCGGACCGATTCCGTTCGCTGATATCGCGAGCTGCTATCAACACTGCTTCGATTCCACGAAAATATAGATCATGACCGACAATCTCGACATCTATGGTTTCACCGTTCTTCTTCCGATGTCGCCAAATGGTTGCTTCCTGAAGTCCGTGGATTGGTTTTGCGATGGCCTCCGATAGAGTAGAAAGGTCATCCCCGGATCTAATCTCCGCAAATGTCATCGTCAGAAACTCCCGACTTGAAAAACCATACTGTCGAGATGCCGCCTCGTTCACTGCCAGCAACTTAAGATTCTGGCGTTCAAAGACCCACATCGGAAGCGGATTACTGTCGAATAGAAGCCGATATTCTGCCTCCGACCGTTGGTCGCTCTTTCGAGCATTCCGTGTCGTGAATACCGCGATCCCGACAGCAACCGCCGCTGCTAGCAAGAATAGTAAAGAGCCAAGGCGACGGGCCCTGGCATAGTCAGCCCCAGCCTGCTTGGCAGCCATGTCTAGTTGGGTGTTCTGAAAGTCCACGAACTCGTCCCAGGCAGCGTGATATTTGAGTAGTGCCGGAAGTGTTTCTTTGACCATTACTGCTACTGCCGCGTCCTGTTTCCCTTCATCCACAAGCAAATGCATGGCTCGCAGGTAGCTATCGATATATGGTTGTCTCATCCCTTCCACCGCAAATAGCCGCTCTTTCTCATTCTCTGAGTCACAGCGGCTCGCGATCTTCGCCACCAATCTGGAAATCCTCTGGGTATTCTCAGACCTCTCAGCCAACAGCGCCCCAGTCAGAGCCCTATCTTGCACGAGAAATATTTCCATCGTGATACGGTTGTTGCGATTGGACAAAGTCAAGCCTTCTCGTGCCAGTTGTAGTTTGTCTGATCGCACACCAGTGATCCCGCTAAGCGTGTCATTGATTTGGTGCATCCGACGCAGTCCTAACTGCCCGATGCCTCCCAAGAGGCCAATTAGGACAGCAAATGTTGCGCCCAATCTCAGCCCTACGTGTTTGTTTTTCAGCTTGAACTCCTAAGCGACAGCGACCTTGGCCGGGGCAAAGAGTAGAAAGAAGACCCCGTGGATTGCCGCAAGAAATAGCGCAATCGGTGCGTAGCGAAGTGGTCGAAAAAAGGCGTACCGCTTGGACATGATTCACCACACGGCAGGCTATGGGTATTATGAGCGTTGGTCACATATACCAGTGTGATCCAAATCGATTTCGGAGTTACTTAAGGTTGGACTGTGAAGGCAATGCAAAAACAGTAGACAATAGCGATGTCGACGCTAGGCCATCCCCGAGTGTTCTCGTTGGCATCGGCGATGCAGAGGGACGCATCCGAGGGGGGACAAATCCGGTTTTATGAGAGCGGAGTACTAAGGGTCCCGACTCATGCAGCTAGCGAATATCGGCTGTTGGCATACGCCAGAATAGCCCTGATCTCGTCGCTCGAAGCAATGTGGAACTCTGCGATTGATCTGGCACGTTTTAGTTTGTTCTGGACTGCCGTGGAGGGATGGAACAGCAGGAACCGGATATTGTGTTCCCGCGCCCATCGTTGCAGAAACACGAGCATGCCAAGGCCGCCTCCACCGATGGCGCGCACCTCTGAGAGTTCAAGGACAACAATTCGTGCGTCTGTTTGCGAGGTTACGGCTTCCCGCAACTTATAGGCGGATTCTCTCTGTACAATTCTGCCCTCGCAACTAACGACGGCTAACTCACCTATGTTTGCACCGGTCACATTCAGCATGACTACCTCCGAGCGTTGGCTTTACTGAGTACTAGTGCACGGGCCGTACCATTCCTTTATTTTGCTTAAGTTGAGGCGTTGCTTTGTGGGCGGCACCGGAATTCCTAAAGGAAACGAGCACATTTAGCCTACAGCAACGGTAAAATCTCCTCTAGAATGAGTTTGCAAGCATTCCTCAAACGCTGCTGTCGTAGCAGACTAGTTCGACTTGATTTTCCTCGGAATCGGTCACATAGAGAGAGCGCCAGTGTATCGATGCATGTTCGGCGGTTTCGACTTCGAGTCCCAACCCCTTAAACCTCTTTGAAACGAGCCTTCCCGGAGTCTTCGCGGTCGGGGACATCCGATCTGAGAGCGTGAAGCGTGTCGCGTCGGCCTTTGGCGAAGGATCCATGGTTGTTCAATTTGTGCACAAAGTGTTAGCTGAATAGATCCTTGTCCGAGATTCGCAACTCCTAATTCTTGCTCTTACGCGGCGCGCGGAGCAGTGACTGTGTCCCCCTTGCTTCCTTCGGGGTCGTGCCAGCCGCCCACATCGTCAGCCAGACGGACCGCCTCACGAGGTCCCCATGATCCTGGCTGGTATTCCTCCAGGGGTGTTGTATTCCCGAGAATGGGGTCAACAATGGCCCAGGCAGCTTCCACCGCATCTTCGCGAACGAACAGCAAGGCATCTCCACGTATCGCGTCTCCCAGAAGACGTTCATATGCGTCAACCTCGTCCGCAGTGTGGTCCTCGACCACTGAAAGATGCGTGGGCTTGGAGACGAGTTCTTCGCCGGGACGTTTCACGCGGGCGCTGAGGCTAATCGAAATCTCACCCGGACCGAGACGAAAGCGGAAATGATTGGTCGATTCGCCAGCCAAATTGTCGAGCGGAGGTTTTCTAAGTTTGACAAGCACTTCGGTGGTCGTGACTGGGAGGCACTTTCCAGCACGAATCAGAAATGGCACGCCGGACCAGCGCCATGACTGAATTTCCAAGCGCAATGCCGCAAACGTTTCCACCGCAGAATCCGATGGTACCCCTTTTTCGGTCTTGTAGCCCTTGAACTGTCCGCGAACCAGGTTTTTGGGGTCGAGCGGCAAAATCGTGCGGAATATCTTAACCTGTTCATCCCGAATAGCATCGCAGTATAAGCCGGTGGGCGCCTCCATCGCCAGAAACGCTACAACCTGGAGCATGTGATTTTCGACCACATCGCGGATCGCCCCAGTATCGTCGTAGAACTTCCCCCGGCCCTCGATCCCGAACTTCTCCGCCATTGTGATCTGCACACTCTCGATGTAATTCCGGTTCCAGATCGGCTCCAGGAAGCTGTTGGCGAAGCGAAAGAACAGAAGATTGAGAACAGCCTCTTTACCAAGGTAGTGGTCGATACGAAAGATTCTCGATTCCGGAAGCCGGGAATGAAGAGCGGCATTCAACTCCTGCGCCGAGGCGAGATCGTGCCCGAAGGGCTTCTCGACAATCACTCGAGCATTTTTCATGCAGTTCGACTTTGCGAGAGACTCAATAACACTCATAAAAAGACTTGGCGGAATAGCCAGATAGTGCGCTGGGCGGCTCGCCGAGCCAAGCGTTTTCTTCAATAGGTCGAAGGTGCCAGGTTTTTCATAATCGCCGCCGACATAGCGAAGCAACTTCAACAGCTTGGCCAAGGCTTCCTGATCGAGCTCGCCCCCTTGCTGCTGGACACTGTCGCGCACCCGCTCTTTGAGATGTTCGTCGGTCCGCGCGGCCCTGGCAATGCCAATCACAGGTACATTCAGGCGACCATGCCGGACCATGTGATAAAGAGCGGGAAAGATTTTCTTATGGGCTAAGTCTCCCATTGCCCCGAATAGAACCAGAGCATCGGCTGGCATTGTCTCTTCTGTATTCTTTCCTGTCGAGCATCCTTGTCTAAGATCTGGCATGAATTCCTCCTCGGTCCTTTACGGACAAAATCGCATTGTTCAAACTTGGCTGCCCAACGTTCGATCCAGATTGAATGCGGCGCTGATCAACGCTAGATGTGTAAACGCCTGCGGGAAATTGCCCAGGGCCTCGCCTTGCGGCCCTGTCTGTTCCGAATAAAGCCCGAGGTGGTTGGCGTAGCCCAACACACGTTCAAACAGCAACCTGGCTTCGTCCAACTTTTCCGGGATTCCTACACTCGCGCGAGTGAGCGCCTCTACGAGCCAAAAAGAACACATGTTGAAAGTACCCTCCGCACCCGGAAGCCCGTCAACGCGTGCGTGAGGCGGATAACGATAGACGAGGCTGTCACTGACAAGACCTCCATCCCTCGGATTCTCGCGGATCGCGTTTATGGTGCTGATCATCCGCGGATCGGTGGGAGCCATAAAGAAGACCAGCGACATAATAAGGAGCGACGCGTCCAGGTCTTCGCTGCCGTAAAACTGCGTAAATGCGTGGCGTTTCTCGTTCCAGCCTTTAGTCATCACTTCTTCATAGATTCTGTCCCGCTCCCTCAGCCACTTAGCGCGGTCGGCTGGAAGCGCTCGCTTGTCGGCCAAGCGAAGACCACGATCCAGAGCAACCCAGTTCATGACTTTTGAGTAAACAAAATGTTCCTGCCGATTGCGCATCTCCCAAATGCCGGCGTCTGGAAGCTGCCAGTTCTCGCAGATCCATTCAAGGCGAGCGCGGACCTTTACCCAAACGTCATATGAGGTGGGGCTTACGTACTTGTTGGACAAGTAAAGCGCGTCCATGAGCTCGCCGTAGATGTCTCCCTGGAACTGCGCAACAGCTGCGTTGCCAATGCGCACGGGTCCGGACTCTCGATACCCTTCCCAGTGATCCAGCGTCTGCTCGGGAAGTTCGTTGTCACCTGCGATGGTGAAGACGACCGCGCCGGGGTCTTTTGGATGAGCGTGCTTCGACGCGTACTCTTCGATCCAGTGCATGAAGGCGGCGGCCTCATCTTTGAAGCCCAGGCGCAAAAAGGCGTAAACCGTGAAGGCAGCGTCGCGCATCCAGGTGTACCGGTAATCCCAGTTGCGAGAGCCTCCGATGACTTCGGGCAAGCTGGCGGTGGGGGCTGCGATGATCGCTCCGGTGGGCTCAAAAGTAAGAAGCTTCAGCGCCAAAGCTGACCGATGTACCTGCTCCTGCCAGCGCCCATGGTAAGTACAGGCAGAGAGCCAGTTTTGCCAGAATTTCACAGTGCCCCGTAGCAACTCCTCCGTCTTTTTTTCGCACGGCGGACACGGCACGGCAACCTCGCCGCAGTCGTCCCTAAGAACGAAAACTTGTGATTCTCCTTCCGAGAGCACGAACTCGGCAGACACCCCGCCGCGCCCGTCATTCCTGAGTGGCACCGCAGCCAAAAGAGCCAAGGTCAAACTGCCCGACTTGAAGGTTGCCCCGTTAGTTCCGATCTGCGCCTCGTGCGTCTGTCGTCCGTAATCGAAGGCTGGACGGCAAGTGAGCGAAATGCGCACCGTTCCCCTGACGCAGCGAATGCGACGGTATACATGGCGATACTCAGACGATTCGGAGGGTAGCCCCACCGGCATGAAATCTTCCAATTCCGCAATTCCATCAGCCAGTAAGAAACGCGTAACCAACACATTCGTGGAAGGCCAATAAAACTGCTTGTGCCGCACGCCATCAGAGTCGGCGGAAATTTGGAAGCGCCCTCCTTTTTTATCATCCAAGAGAGCCCCGAAGATGCTGGGCGAATCAAAGTGCGGGTAGCAGTACCAATCGATCGAACCGTTCATGCCTACCAGGGCAACCGTGCGCATATTGCCGATGATTCCGTAGTTTTCGATAGGTTGATACGCCATTGCTCTGTGTCTCCCTCAGCGATATCGGCCGCTTGTGCTGACGTCCTCCAGCCTGACGATCTCTCCGCCGTGGCGGGCAAGCGCTTTTTTGACGACATCCAAGTCGTCGACCGCGAGCGGACCCCACACGTGGCGAACGGACTCTAGCGGCTCGGCAGTGCCGGCTGCACACAAAATCACCGATAGCAACGATCTCAAGTCATCGTGTTCATGGAAAAGGTAGCGTCTAGCTCTCGTCCTGTAAGATCGCGCAAGAACTTTAGTCCTTTCTGGATCATTAATTCCTCTCTAACTCCTCTTGTCCCGTTCGGGACGCACAACCAAACAATTCTTACGGCTGCGGGCTCCCTAACGAAATCTTCCGGAACTTAAGTTCATTTCACTTTCGCGCGAAGTACGACGCAAGCGCCATTCCAAGAGCTCTTGCCGGAAGATGCGGGCGCGGTATCATTCAGCGGCATCAGTCCGATGTTCCTGGCGCTGAGATGGAAGTGCTCCTCAAGGTAGTGCGCGACCAGTATCGAACGAGATCTCGATGCAACCATTTCATCGGCATCCAAAGCCTGATTCGAATAGCCTTCAACGATGATTGGTTGGTCGATGACCGAATTCTTGACGGTGCCGATGATCTGATCGATTTGCTGCTCGCCTGCGGGGGAAAGAACTTCATTGCCCTTGGCGTCCGTCGCGAACGCGTCCGCCGCATTCAGCCAGGCGCGTTGGCTTCTTTGGCTTTCGAAGTAAGAGTTGCTGCGATATTGATCGGGAGTCAGCTCTTGCAGACTATAAAAGCCTCTCTTTTTGAAAAATCCTCGGAAGAAAAACTCGTGTTTGAGGGCCTCGGTATCTTCCGCCATGTTGGCGGTTGTGAGATTTACATTCGCCAGGGATTCCCTGATATTCTCCGCGGCGTTACCACCGGCACGGGCAGGACCCAGTGCCTCGTTCAAGGCTACATTCAGTTGCCGGGAGGTTTGATCGAGATTCCGGGAGGCGTCCTTTGCGTTGTTTAGGGTGTCCTCAGCTTTCTGGGAAAGGTCTCGCGACTGGAAGTCTGTCATTACCTGCTTCGCCTGAACGGATACCTGATCCAAATTGGCGGTGGCCTGCTGCGCATTCCCCACCGCCGCTTTTACCGAGTTCGACATTTGCTGGTCAGTGAGCAGCATGCCTACCGTGCCCTTTCCACTCCGGATGCCGTCCACGATTCCGTTCGCGTTGTTGACCGTTGCGCTAATTGCATCGAGCGTGCCATCGGCTTTGGTCCTTATATCTCCCATGGTGACATTTGCCTGATCCATGACGCCCGTCATCTTTGCAATCACGGCGGAGAGTTCGATCGGTTCCTGGCCGCGCAGCGTCGCTCCGCCGGGTGCCTGCTGAGCTTGGTCGCTGCCATCATGGATCAGCAAGAACTTGTCTCCGACAAGGCCGTCGGATTCCACCGTTACGAACGAATCCTCGCGAACGAGCCTATGAAGTTTGTCATCGACATGCAGCTTCAACCTGAATTTGCCAGATGGACGATCCGGTATCTGAATTGCGCTGACTTGGCCCGCGTTAAAACCGGAGACCTTTACCTTAGACCCTGGCGAGATTCCATTCGTGTTGGTCAGTTCAGTGAAGAAATCCACATGATGGCTAAAGGCTTCGTGGCTGTTTCCGATCAGGAACAGGCCGACACTGAACAGCACCACAGCAGACAGAACGAATACGCCGATGGCCGCATAATTGATTTTCATATACAAGACTCCGAGACAAGTTGTCGCACGACTTCGTTGTCGCTTTTCTCTAATTCAGAAGCCGTGCCAAAGCCGACCAGGCGCCCTTGGTCGAGTATGGCGATGTGGTCGGCAACTCTCCGCGCGCTCCGCACATCATGGGTGACGATGACGAGCGTCGTATGAAGCTCTTTTTTCACTTTGATCAGAAGGTTGTCTATCTCTGAAGCGGTGATCTGGTCAAGCCCGCTGGTGGGTTCGTCGGCCAATAGCAGCTTCGGATTCAGGACCAGAGCGCGTGCCAGACCCGCCCGTTTGCTCATGCCTCCCGAAAGCTCGGCCGGCATCTTGTCCTTGTCGTGATCGAGCCCAACGCGTTTGAGCGTTTCGTCTATGACCTGCTTGATCTCGGGTAAAGACTTCGTCTTGTCCAGGCGGTGGAGCGGCAAAGCAAGATTCTCTCCCACCGTGAACGAGTCGAACAGGGCACCGCTTTGAAAAAGAAAGCCGATGTGGCGCCGAACACGAGAGAGATCTTTCTCGCCAACTTGAGCGATGTCTTCCGACTCGATGCAAACTTTCCCGCTGTCTGGCTTGAGCAGGCCATCCATTAATTTAAGTGTGACGGTTTTGCCCGTGCCGCTGCGTCCAAGGATGCAAAGCGCCTCACCCTCACCCAGCTTGAACGATACGTCGACGAGGACGTTTCTATTCCCGAAGGTCTTCGATACGTGCTGGAACTCAACCGCCAGCGGATCGCTCATATGGCTTGTCCGGGAAAGAAAAAGAAGATGACCTTCACCAGGATGACATCCACCACGATGATCAGAAGCGAGGATAGGACCACGCTGTTCGTGGCAGCCCGCTGCACTCCTTGGGATCCTTCGTTGGTCGTGTATCCGAAATAACCCGACACGGTACCGATGATGAAGCCGAAGACGGAGGTCTTGACTGTGGGCGGAATAAAGTTAGCCCATTCGACGGTCTTGAAAGCACTGGTCATATAGAGCTGCAGGGAGATGTGGGAAGTGAAGTGTTCCGAGAAAAATCCTCCGGCCAAACTGGCGAAGTCCATGAATACAGTCAACAGCGGTAAAACGAAAATGCAGGCGACGATCCGCGTCACCACAAGCATCTTGAAGGAGTCCACCGACAAAGATTCGATGGCGTCGATCTGCTCGGTAACACGCATATTGGTTAAGCCAGCGCCAATGGCCGCGCCTACTCGTCCCGCCACCAGCAGTGCAGTGACCAGCGGCCCCAGTTCATTGAAAAACGCGCCCGATTGCAAAGTCGGAATCATGGCTTCTGCCCCGAACTGCACCAGCGTGCCTCGGGTATGCATCGACATCACAACACCGAGAGCGAAGCCCGCGGCTAATATGAGCGGGAGCGAACGCCAGCCAGTCTCCTCAATCTGACCCAGGAAGAACTCCCATTCAAGCGGAGGCTGAAATGCACCCACCAACGCCTTTAGGCCAAAACAGCTCACTTTTCCGATGAACGTGAAGAAGTCTCCTAACATCAAAACTGCTGACTTCGCGAATTCACGATTTGATGCCCAGAATGCGAAATATTCGTTTTCCATCCAAAATTCCCCTGCCATCAATTTGCCGCGACCACATCCGTCGAGCCCAAGGTTCATCTTGATTAAGGATTGAAGACTCAGTGAATCCGAGTTTCTGCGCGCTGGGCTGGCCTTGATCCGTCTACTCTACGACAACTCAAAGCGGCGATACACACGCTCGCACCTGATTTCACGGACGATGACAAGCACTATTTCAAAAGACCTCTACACGTCCGGAGTAAAAATCATCCTGCTGCCGATCCTAGTGGGAGCTTTAGGACTAGATTCGAACAGGGCGCACTCAAGTACGTGGGGAATATCCCGCTGCAAAGTAAATTTGGCATTGCGACCACATTCGCGACACTCCGGAAAGATCTCTCCGGCCACACACGTTACATCTAGAGCTGTGCTGTGACCGCGTGCATGGAAAACCCGGTAATGTCCTGAAACCTCAACAATGGCTCCCGCACGGAAAGTCGGCGAAATGTAATTAGCCATTTTGCTAGATGCTCTCCTTTAAATGTTATTGAGGCGCAAAATTGGTTGGGAGTACGAACTGACCGGCTTTTGGAGCTGTTAATCTGTTAGATTCGATCTCACTTGTGAACAAATCGCGTGTCAAAGTGGAGTCGCCCAGACTGCCATCCAGCAGAAATCCCCTCAGCGCGACGCTGCTTATCCAGGCATGTTCGAGAGCCTCGATGTAGTCTGTTTCATTCTCGTAAAGCATCCTTTGCAGGTTGAGAACGCGAATGAACGACGCCGTCATTTCACCATACTGCGTGGTCATCAGATCATAAGCTCGCTGCAGGCGAGGGAGGATCTCGGTACGATATCGGTCGGCAGTTAAGCGTGCGCTACGATAGTCTTCGGTGTAGATTGCGGAACGCTTGCGAAGTGTGAGGTCGACACGGGTTAGCTCGTCCTGTGTGATTTCGAGGTCGGCGCGAGCAGCCGCGATGCCACCCTGGTTGCGGTCCCAAACATGGAGATGTAAGCCAACCTCCGCAAAGCCTTGCAGACCAACCACGCGGTTGGGAGACGCGTTGAGCAATTCGTAATTCTGTTGAAAGCCGCCCTTGAAAGTAATATCAGGGACCACCTCATGTTGCGCCCGGCGCAGCGCAGCTTCAGCACGCTCGACGCCCGCTTGCGCAGATTTTCTGGCGGGGCTAGACGTGAGCAGCGAAGCTAACAATTGGCCTTCGTCTAGCGAAGGCATCTCAGTGTCGATTGCTCCGGCGACGCTGCCCTCAGGGAGGGACGGCACACCCACCACTGAAATAAGCGCCTCCCACTCACGCCGCAGCACGTGCTGGCTGACCCCGACAGCGATCTCTATGCTCTGCTCTTCCGCCTCGGCCTCCAGGACCTCAGTTTCGTCAGCTTCACCGACATTATCGAGCTGACGCACAACTCGCACCGTGGTCTGGGCGATGGTAACCAAATCACGGTCGATCGCGAGTCTCTCCTGTGCTGCGAGCGTATGGTAATAGGCCATGCGTACGTCATTTTCCACCCGGTAGCTTTGCGCTTCAGCCTCCGCCTGGCGCTCCTTTACTTCGCCGCCACCCACCTTGCGATTAAGCCCAAGCTTGCCGCCAAGAATGATGGGCTGTTCGACAAAGAATCCCTGCTCACCACCGCCATAAGCCCCACCCCGGATTTCGTCGCCCTCGTAGCCGATCGTCGGGTTTGGATATAACCCGCTTTGCCACTGCCTGCTGCGCGCCGCCTCAACTGCCCGTTGTGCCTGCGCGAGAGTAGGATTGTGGGCAGCCGCCATGTGTTCCAGATCTTCGAGTTGATAGATTGGGCCGGGCACGATGCGCTGCGAGTCGCCCAGGTGCGGGAACTGCGGCATCACTTCAGGAATCGAGCCGTGATGGTGCATCTCCATTTCGGGCTGCTCGGCCATGGGAAAGAATACTTTGGGCTCCGGCAAAGGTCGCTGCTCAGGGTTCTTCTGACCTGTATTCTGGGACCCATTCCCGGGCCGAGAATTAGGGGCTGGCTCTTGTGAGAATACCGGTGATGATAACAGCACGCAACACGCGAAGAGGAGCGCGAATACTGCGAATTGCCGCCTCAATCTCCACCTCCCTCATGGTGAGGGTTTGAGTGGTCCGTTGGCGAAGAGGCTGGGCTGATATCCCCGTTGCGAATATCTCGCATGACATCATCGTAGAGATCGGGTGGTAGCACTCGTACCAGGCTCATCATCCCCATCATCATGGCACTCCAGTTCCGCGGCAAACCGTTGTTTTGCGGCTTGGCTACGGCTTCATCCATGCCCATGTCCATGAACGCATCTTGGGGAAAACCAGGAACTTGATTCGCGCCCGCCGCGATGGGCGCGTGATGCACATGTTCGAAGCCGACGTCGTCAGCAAGGGTCTGCATCTGGCGAACCGCCCGGTCGTCCTCGGTGTCAGCAGTCATCATCATGCGATCGCCGAGCAGATCGCTCATCGCATTCATATTGTGGTGAGGCATATGGCAGTGGAGCATCCACTCACCCGGATTGTTGGCGACGAATTCGATGTCGCGCGCTTGTGCAACGCCCACGAGTACGGTATTCATCGGCCCCCACATTGTTTCGGGCTGTCGCCCAGCTTCCGTGCCCGTTACAACGAAGGTGTGGCCGTGTAGATGGATGGGGTGGTGATCCATGCCGATGTTGACAAATCGAATCCGCACGCGACTACCTAGCCGCACGATCAGTGGAGTTGTCATCGGGCTCACTGCACCGTTAAACGTCAGCCAGTTCCATTCCATGCTGGCGGTGTTCGGTACTGTGTTATTCGGCAGCACGGCCCACTCTTGCAGCACGACTCCAAAATCGTGATCTACCGCAGGAGTGTGCGCTTGCTGGGGATGAAGAATAAACAAACCGACCATTC